>Ga0099824_1002149_pt1 | contig 28696 bp, 15 predicted proteins | sample SiratrowhiteBW_FD_76837 | JGI IMG/M metagenome (GOLD analysis project Ga0099824, IMG submission 76837) | Root nodule microbial communities of legume samples collected from California, USA - Siratro white BW | ecosystem: Host-associated > Plants > Roots > Nodule | place: USA: California... | reverse complement strand
TATATATATATATATATATATATATATATATATATATATATATATATATATAAAATTAATTCATGTATATATTTTTTTGATGAATTTGGTCTGTGAAACCGTCTCTTTGATAACGAGGCCAGTAAAACAATATACTTAATGTTTGTATACATTAGTATCATAAGATGTTATATTTATGATATTCGAACATATTGTATCTTAAGTAGACAAGAGAAAGATAAATTTAATAAGTATCTTTACCTTAATTTAATATGATTTTTTTTCTTTTTTTTTTTCGTGTTTAGAGACGAGATGTAGATCACCTACTTTTCCTCCTCCTCCCACAATTTTGCCATGATTATACAGATCATATTAAAAATGCTATTTTTTTTATATAGAGATCGATACGTGTTCAAATTTTAATTTTCACATGATAAAAGTAAGCTTTGTATCAAAAAACTAAACCTTTTAAAAATATTAAACCTAATATTTTTTTCCTTTTATTTATGTTTTTTTTTTCTATGAAAAGTAATATGAAAAGATTATTTAAATTAGACCTTTTCCAAGTTGACCTAATTCACAGGATTGGGCAAGAACCTTATAAATGAAATGAATGATATTATTTAATTTTGTTAGCAGGCAAAAGAAAAGAGATTTGCATGGCATGCAATGCAAGACAGCTAATGAAAAAATTGATACAATCTTTGAGAAAAAGTTAGGGAAAAGTGTTGGTCCCACATGGAAGAAATAATGAACAATATATGGAGCCAACAAACACCCACCATATGAGATGCACACCCACTCACTCACTCTCTCACATGGCCTCCAACCACACCAAGGTCAACCGCTCATTAAGGAGCACTCAAAGGAAAGAGATAGAGAGACCCATTTCAATCCTCAATCCATTGCAACAACTTTCAAACCCTCTCTTTATTCTTCATCCCCTTTACACATGCTTCAACATTTCCTTTGTTTATTCTATTCTCACTTCTTCTACCATTATCTTCTTTTCAAATTTATTAATTATCCCCTCTCTATTTCATCTTTATCCATTCAGATCCCTTTTTATCATTAAGAAACACCCAAAAATATTATGTAAATGTTAAACATTCTCACCCAAGGTAAGCCATCTCCATGCAAATTTAGCATATCTCCCATTTTGTAGCATTCTCACTTACCCATACTATTTTGCAAAGTGCTTCTCACTTGCTCCATGTAAATTTATCAGATCTCACATATGTACCATTCTTACTCACTCATGCTCTTTTTCTTCTTCAATAGTGTTCCTAAATCAAAACTCAGAAATTGCTTCCCAAGTTAAACAAAATTTTCACTCTTTTAAACAATCTTGAAACTCGTTTTGTTTTATAAATACCATTACTTTGTTACATCTGGAAAATCTATCCTTAAAAGTCTATTCTTGATAGTCTAATATCAACCGTCTATTAAAGTCTTGATAAAACCTATTCATGCATCTTTTATATATATATAATATTCAATAGCATACAACATTATTTACCTACTAATTATGAGACTATCGAGCACCAAAACGATTAGTCTAAACTATGAGTAAATTAATTTGAACTAGGCATCTTGTTTATAATATTAATTGATTTATTATAAGGACTTAGATTGTTGTCAATTAATTTGTTTAAACAGTTAAGATTTGGATAATTTAACGAGTTTATGATAGGTTGAAATTTACAAAAACTAAATTTATATTTAACTAATTTACATCAAGGTGGTTTTTGTAAAACTCAATCTTAATATCTTCATATTTTAGCTTATCATATCATTTTCATTCATTTGTCCAATTTTCAATTTTTTTTTAATTCAATGTTTGATTTTTTATTTTTTAAAAGGACAAAAAAAAAAAAAGCATAAAAGGAAAAAAAAAAAACAAATATAGGAGACTATGTCAAACTCATGTAAAGAGACTATTTAAAAATAAAAATAAAAATTGTAAACAAGACAAAATATAAAGAGCTTATATTTATTATGGAAAAAAAGTTAAAAGTAATGATAGAAGTTAATCTACTATATTAATAGAATTCAAATTTATTATTCAGTCTTAAAAGATTATGTAAAATTTTGAAATCAATCCTTTTATAAAAAGGATAAATATTATTCCATCTTCCTCTAATAGATTGAGAAACAAGTTGAGTCAAGATAAAAGCTTGACAATTTAGGATAAAATCACTCTCTAGCCATGAATGTCCATAACCAACATCTTTAGTGTGCTCTATTGTCAAGATAATCTTCATAAACTCAACAAAAAGAGAAGACTAAACTTTTTAAGAAAGAAGAAAAAGCACAAACAAACTCTCTCATACTCCCTGTAAAGATATTAGCACAAGCAACAAGACTGTAAACCTCTGACAACACCATTCATGTTAACTTTAATTCAATCAGTCATAAAAAAATCTCAGACTACCTGTATCGGATAAGAAAATTTTCCATATCTAATATATATTTAAAAATAAATAAATTCAATACAAAAAAGTCAATAATATCGTTATTCATAGTTTTATTAGAAGAATTATCTACCATTCTCACGTAATATTTATATTTATAAAATTAATGGTCATAGAAGCCTACAATAATTTATCCTCTTTCAAATCATCCAGATAAAAAAATAGTAGCAAGTCTAATAAATTTAATTAAAGAACTTTATGAAAATAAAATAATATCAAATAATAAAACAATCAACTTCAAACAAGAATTACTAAAGAAAATATTAAATAGACAAGGTATTTGAACAATACAAAATATATAAGAAATAAACACCTTTTCAGAATTAGACGTTGGATTTCTTATTCTTTATGAGAACTTCCATCTTGTCATTTATCTTTATTTTTATATTTTATCTTTTACGTTTTTTTTATCTTATTTAGAATAAAAATATTTACTTTTGCAAAAGTTAACTAATAAGCCTTCTAACTTAAATATTGGGTTCGTCCCTTGGAATTCAATACTAGAATTTTTAAAAAATATTTTATTTATTATGGATTTAGTAAATTTATGAAATTATAAGATTAAGATCTTATTGGAGATGGGAGTATACTCACTGTAACATTTTGTTATGTAAAGAAGAGACTAATAACGTTGAAGCGTTTGATGGTGGGTTGCTAACACTACATTGGATGAGACAAAAGACATCAAAAGGTTGCATAATTTACTATTATAATGTTGCTTAAGCTAATTATATAAATGGCAAGTCTACCCATTCCTACAATAATCCAAACCCAATTGCTCATAAACACCTAACCAAAGCTAACCAATAAGAGATTAAATCATAATTTATCAAAAAAAACAAGATTACATGTCACTAATTTGTTAAACTCTTTGATAAGATAGCAAGTCATTGGGCTACAAATATGATTGATACGTCATTAGTTAATATTGTTACTTGATAGCAAAGACCAACAAAGAAAAAAATAGAGACAAAAATACTAAAAATTTGTTCAGGAACTAAAACAGAATCTCAAAAATATTTAGAAATAAAATATAAACTTGAATATATGAAACAAGAAATAAATAAATATCTCAATGCTTGTTTATACAAATGAAATAAATATCTCTATCAATAAAGAAATTAAACGTTTTACTTTGTTATTTATTCTTATGATATTTTTTAATTTTTATGTTTTAAAAAATCATTTTTAGAATTCAAAACTAAAAAAGTGAAAAAGAGAAGTCTTCTCCCGCGTATTTCACCCTGGGTTCAACAAAAAAAATATTGTAAATCATATAAAGTAAACTTTTTTTTTATTTCTTAAACAAATAATAAAGATATGATATGCTTTTACAATTCTCCATTTCTTTTTCTTTTAATTTCAATGTGTGAAAGATATAATCTAAAGCATAAAATGTTACATCAAGTAGACCATATGTGGTCACCAAAAGTTTTTGATAGAGAAACTTGCATGAGTATGCTTTATGTCACACCTCAAAGATTCACTCACATGGAGATAAATGACTTGAATCAACACCAAAAGCTATTTCGAACCACTTAGGGTTAGGAGTTTCTTTCAACAAATAATAATCTATGGATAATTATATGAATTCTAGGATCATCAAATTCCCTTTAGATATTCAAGTTGTCCAAGTTATTAGTTTTTTATTCATATGTTTCTTTTATTCAAACTTTATTTCTTACTTGCGTTGTTCACTTTTTTTTTTTCAATTTTGTCTAGGTTTAATTGTGCTTTCATCTTTTAATAAAACAATTATACTATTTTAGTTATTCAATTTTTAATTGTGAAAATGAGATGTTTTAGATATTATAAATATGGTTTTAGTTCCTTAATTTCTAATTACAACCCATTAGATGTTTAAATATTATAATTGTACGATTTTAAATTTTTTATATTTAAAATTTGTTTTCATCACATGACTAATAATATGTTTGAAAAATTAAAATTATACAATTGCAACATGTGAGACCCATTCACACAGTTAGAGTTTCAAATGCTAAAATTTTACATTTATATAGAGTTTCAAATGCCAAAATATCATAATTATTATTTTTGCGATGAGATAAACAAAAAAAATTAAAATAAATTTTTTGTCCATTCAATTTTTATTTATTTATTTTATTTCTATTAAACGGGTGCTGATTGGATAAAGAGCCAATCATTTGGGTATTTTTTTTATAGCTTTTCTTCTTGCCTTTATATCACACACAATACTGCTTTTAAGAAGTGTTACAATAAAATGAAAATATAGCCCTTTCTTAAATAAATTTTAGAATGAAAACTAAAATCTGACTGTACTTCGTAGTTTTTTCTTTAACATATACAATGACTTGAAAACTAATATCTATAAATTAAAATTAGTTTATCTATAAGCTGATTTATTGAAGTCAAATTAACTTATAAATAATTTTCTTTCAAAGTGCTTACTAAAAAAAACTTGTTCTCACAAACTCAAAATGCAAACAAAAAATACTTTGAATTATGTATCCGTAGGGAAATATTCAATTTTTGTTGTGTATTTCTGTAACAAACTGATTTCCGTTGTATTTTTTTCTTGAATACTCAATGAAGACTGATTTCCTATGTCATTTATGTTAAAAACTAATATCGTGCAGGACATTTTGGGTATTTTCACACCATGGAGGTGTAGGAAAAAAATATGAGGTTGCTGACAGAAACTACCTGTTAATGCAACCACATTCCTTTTTAATAATGAACCAGAAGGGTAATTCTTTGCTTCCTGCACCTCACAAATTCCTTGCTATAGGCCCAAAATTTTAGTACAGCCCTTTTTATTGGTAACATGGGAGGTGCAAATGAGTGAAGAGAGTGGTTTCTGAATACAATTCCAAAATAAAAGTTACATGGGAATAATAAAAGCAACTTTAAAATTATCTTTCAATTATTTATTTTTTAATAGATAAAACTTGTATTTTTACTACACAAACTTGTCACATAACCAACGTCTAAATTTTAGATAATTATAATTCAAAATTTGTAATTACCTGATTTTAGAATTTAAGTTATATCAACATAAAATTACAACAAATGACCTATCAAAATATAATTTTTAAATAAATGAAATATAGAGATTGCAACCTGAATTATTTTCTCATATCTTCTTCGAATTTTTTGTTCCCCTCTTTAAATTCACGGTTAGAAATAAAAACATAAAAGAAAATTACTTGTGCATCCTTAAGAGTGCTTGCCGCCTTAAGGGATGAGCACACTAGGCAACAATAAGTAATTTTAGAAAAAAAATAATATTTTTTTATAAATTAAAAGTAGTTTATTCATAACATAAAATTAATCATTTATAGAAAATAAAATAACTACCAATAACTTGTAAAAACTATTTTTAGTTATTGAATAACGTAATTTAGCTTTTGAAAAACTTATTTTATTCTTATGATTTTGGTAAACCAATTTAACACTGAATTAGCTTGCAATTGGATTTAGTAGTGGGATCAAAATTATAGGAGCTAAACATGGCAATTATGTGACTAAAATATGGTCAAAAACTCTACCAAGTAAAGATGGTTGGAAAGAGTTCAAAATAAAGGTAGTTCAAGTGAAATGAGTGAAATCTCATTATACATAAATCACTTTTTCTTGAGCTTCCAAAGTTACACCTAAACTTTACGAGTTGAAATGCAAATTTTGTTCCCTCCGTTAACCTTTTAACTTCAACAACCTTATTCTACATGTATCATTACCACAAAGATAATTAATATCACTTGATAATCTCTTTCAACAAACTTAATTATTCTTTGCACTGTCATTTATTTATTTAATTCAATTTGTTATCGGTATTAATAAAAGATTGAATCAAATATCTAATTTTCCGTTATGATGACTATATTTTAAAATTTAATCTTATGTCTTAGTAGCATAAACTTTTAATGGTTTTTTTTTTCTTTTCCATTATGATGACTATTTTAGTTTTGTCATATATTTTAAAAAACCAAGTCAATATAATTTACTTTATTAAATTTATAGTGATGAAACTTACTATAGTGACTCCTTTATTGGCATTATATGTCATTTTTTCAATAAGTCAATCTTAACCGATAAGATAACGTATCATGTGCTATTATTTATGTTATGTGTTAATAATCTAATGTCATTATTCATTATGATAACACTGTTATTACTAATTTATATTGACTTATTTGAAAAAATATACAACCAAAATGTTAAAAGTAACGAGATAAAATTAAAAAAACACAATAATGGTAAGACTGTTAAACCTTCTTAAAGTGTAATAACATGAGTATTTCATCGATTGAAATTAATATCGTTAATTTCACAATTTTTTTTTATAAATTGTATATGTGTAAATTAAAATTTAATATCCAATGCTTAGCACTTTTATCATTAATTAAAAAAGGAGTCATTTACCTTGTTGTATTTTTAAAATCTGAGAAATTTGATTGAACTTTTTGTTAACAGATAAATCAAAATAAAATAAATAAATAAGTAAATAACAAAATAAAAGTAATTAAATCCGTAAAAAAGTATAATTGAAAACCATCAATCATTCTTTCCAATAAAAATACAAAAGATGTTTTAAAAGAGAATAAAGCAAAAGGGTAATAAAAGAAGGTAGTTAGTAGTAACTAACAACTGAAAAAAGCTCCACTGCTAAGTCTTTTTGACTGAGGAATGAGAATTGTAATTGATTCTTTAACAAAGTGTTATTGAGAGTAAAAAAACTCACCCAGTGGATCATCATACAGAGGCTAATGTCGTTTCCTTTATTGTTTAGGGCTTTCTCTTTTTTATACCCCCATAATTTTGGGCATACCCCGAAACTTTTAAAATGACAATTTTACCCCTATTAAAGTGAATTTCGAATTATTCATTCTGAAAAATTTTCTTTCTAGACTTCCTAAATTCTTAGAAAATATTTCATAACAAGTTTTTAGAACATTATAAAATTTTCGGAACACGATTTTTAGAATGAAATTTTTGGAACTTACAAAATACATTTTGAAATAAACTTTTTAGAATAAGATTTCCGTAACAAACTCTTTAGGTCGATTTCGTTTCTTTTATTATTTAAGACTTTCTCTTTATGTACCTCCACAATTTATGGCATTTTTTCATAATTTTTAAAATGATCATTTTACTCTTCTTTAAATGATTTTCAAATTATCTATTTTAGAAATTTTTTAAGAACATGTTTCCAAAATTTATAAAATATATTTCATAACAAGTTTTTTTCAGAAGATTTTTTTTTTAAATCAAAATGAAATTTTTGAACACATAAAATATGTTTTGAATAAACTTTTCATAATAGGATTTTCAGAACAAACTTTCTAAAATGTATGTGATGCCTTTCATACTATGTTTTTTAGGATGAATTTTCGAAATAAACTTTCTATGATACATTAAATATATTTTGGAAAGAATTTTCTTTTTTTACTCTTTTTCTTCCTAATATTGTTTTTCTCTTCTTCATCTTCTATAGCGGTGACGATGCAACAGCTGCTATAATGATGGCGACAACAGTACAAAGTGTAGTGAGAAAAAAGCAAAGAGAGGGTAATTCCGTCATTTCGTCCAACTATGGCAGTGTAGGTTGAGAAATAAGGAGGCATAGGTTAAAAAAGGCAGGTACAGGTTAAAAAATGACGGGTGCAGAAAGCAAAAGCCATTGTTTAGTATACCTCTGTTTTTTTTTTCCTTACCAAAAACCTATTCACAAAATAAGTTTATGTTGATTGTGAAACACATTAAAAATATTTCACTTAAATATGTTTTCAGTTAATATAAATTAAGTAAATTGAAATTTTATTTTTGTATTTTTAATTTCTTGAAAATGAAAATAACCACTTTGATTCTTAATATTATATTACATCAATTGATCACTAACCGAATATTGAGTAATTAATTGGTAAGGTGATATAATATTAGCCTTAAACACCTAAAAAGACTTTTACAATTTATAAATAAATATTTTTTATAAGTTTATTTTAAAATGAATACTAAAACTAATGATTTGAAAAATTTGAAGTTGAAAATGAAAGAAAAAAGTATTTATAATAACTAAAACTAAAATTCATACATCTTATAGGGAATAAAAAGAACATTCTAAAATTTGTAGAAATGAAAAAACAACACAAAATCGTAGTAACAAAAATGAAAGCTTATTAATTTTACAGGATCAAAGATATATTTAAATTATTATTTCACTTACCTTTTTAGTTTCATTTTCTCTCTTATTATGCATTTTTCTATTAAGCTGAACTTATATCTTAAAATATTCGTAATCAAGTTTAAAATGAAATAAATTTAACATACACTTGAATAGACTTTACATTATGTTATAGTGTTAAAGTAATAGTTAAAATATATTTAGGTATAATGTTAAAATAATTTAATAAATAATGTAAATTGTGTAACGGCAAACAAACGGTGGTAGAATAAGAGAGAATAAAAATCGTATCTGATGGAAAGCACCAAAAGATAAAATGAAGGATTGATAAATACTTTAAAAAGATAAAAATGGCATAAAAAACATAGAAGTTTATAAACTCGTATTTTTGAAATACATAATAGGTATAGAAAAAGTTCAAATCATTCCTAGAATGAAAAAATATTTTAAATTATGTAATTTAAAAATCTACTTCAAATTAATCCATTTCAAACTAAAATATGCATTTCTAATATGAAAACATATTATAATTTGTAGAATTTAAAATACACCTTTGAGTCTAAAAGTATCTTCGAATTACACAATGTAAACATAGTATTTTTAATTTTATTATTTAAATAAAAATTCCAAATAAAAATTAAATAAATTAAAGTATTTTTATTTATTGAAGAAAATTAAATACTTAAATTAATTAAAATATATGATATCTGTATGTAGAATTTTAATTGAAACTAAAATAATTAAAAAATAAATTCAAAAATTGTTCTGGTAAAATTTAAATAAAATAATATTTCTCATAAGATAATATTTATATAACAATTAAACATTAAAAACGTTAAAATATCTTTATTTATTAAATAAAAAAGTAAATTACTTATAAATATTAAAATATTTATATTTTCTGAAGAAAGAATTAAATACTTAAGTTAACATAAAATGTAAAAATACTTATATTATAAAATTTTAATTTAATTTAAAAGACTTAAAATATACACTAGAATATATTTTAGAAAGAAAAACGAGTAAAAACTGATTGTGGAAAATACAATCTCTCATTCATAAAATTGTGAAAAAGTTGAATAGAACAAGGCGATAATTCGGTCTCTTACTCCTATATGGTATACTTTAATAAATAAAAAGTATATTAAAAAAAGAAGTCTTTGAAGAAATCAATTTCAGCTCTTTCAACGTGGAACATTTTGAAGTTAAAAATTAAAATAAATATTTAGGTGGGGTGTTCAGGTAAATAATCCGATAATGGATGTAGTAATTATTTTCTAAAATAATATTTGGAAAAAAAAAATCTACAAAAGTAACCTACACAATTAATTAAATTTATTTGTTCAATTTTAAATTTTATTACAATTCTAACAACTACGTAAAAAAATATTTTTGTAGAAAAGTATTATAACGTTGAAAACTGTAACATTAATAATGATAATAAATGTAATAACTTTAACGCAACTATCTTAAGTTTCGCTTGAGACACGTTTTATTAAAATAATTTAAATTACTCGACTTTAATATTATAAAATTATTTTGAAGTTTCTATAAAAACCCAATCTCGCATAACGGGATTCGATCTCCAATTTTCCGTCATATGCTTATCTGATATTAAAGTCGGTGGATTTGTTTTTAAGAATTTTCTTAAAACAAAAGGATAATTTGGGAAAACAATTTCTAACACAAAATGATGACTCATTAGGTTGTGTAATTGAAGACCACGTTAGTTTATCTTCTTCCAAGTTCCGTCCAAATCTCAAACAGTTGGCACGCAACTTCACTCACTTTCACTTTCACGTGTCTTTCACTTTCTCTCTCTAGATCTCTCTAGATTTCTCTCTCTAGATTTTCTCTGCAGAAGAGAATGAGCACGATGCAGTACAGGAACCTTGGGCGATCGGGGCTGAAGGTGAGCCAGTTGTCGTACGGCGCGTGGGTGAGCTTCGGGAACCAGTTGGACGTGAAGGAGGCCAAGTCGTTGCTCCAGTGCTGCCGCGACCACGGCGTCAACTTCTTCGACAATGCGGAGGTCTACGCCAACGGCCGCGCCGAGGAGATCATGGGGCAGGCCATCCGGGAGCTCGGCTGGAAGCGCTCCGACGTCGTCGTTTCGACCAAGATCTTCTGGGGCGGCCAGGGCCCCAACGACAAGGGCCTCTCGCGCAAGCACATTGTCGAGGGCACCAAGGCCTCGCTCAAGCGCCTCGACATGGACTACGTCGACGTTATCTACTGCCACCGCCCCGACACCTCCACGCCCATCGAGGAAACCGTGCGGGCCATGAACCACGTCATCGACAACGGCTGGGCTTTCTACTGGGGCACCAGTGAGTGGTCGGCCCAGCAGATCACCGAGGCCTGGTCGGTGGCCCAGAGACTCGACCTCGTCGGGCCCATTGTTGAACAGCCTGAGTATAATCTCTTGTCCAGGCACAAGGTTGTAAATTTGCACTACTTAGTTATTTCATTGCATGATTGAAATTCTGTGATTTTTTTTTTTTTAGGTATTGTATTGGTGGATTTTCTTTTTTATTTTTGTTTCATTACTCTATTTTTGATTTGGCTCTGGTCTTTGACCTTATTTGACTATATAATGATGCAGGTTGAGTCTGAGTATCTTCCTCTGTACACCAACTATGGCATAGGCCTCACTACATGGAGTCCTCTTGCCTCTGGAGTGCTCACTGGGAAATACAAGAAAGGAGTTATACCGCCAGATAGCAGATTTGCTTTGGAAAATTACAAGGTACTTTTCCATTTGATGAAATCTTTATATAATCCTCGTTTTAGCTGATGTGATCTGGCATTTAGTTTAATGTTTTTCAGACAAGTAATTATTTTGTTAAGTTTAGGACTAGAGGTATTTGTGCTTACAATCTCAGTTCTGGGACTGGGATTTTTTTGTTTAATTTTTATTGACTATTGTAGCTTTTGTTTAAGTACTCTCTGTGTGGTGCTTTTTGTAGAATCTGGCATCGCGATCATTGGTGGATGATGTGCTTAAGAAGGTTGATGGGTTGAAGCCAATTGCGGATGAGCTTGGTGTTCCACTGTCACAACTTGCTATTGCGTGGTGTGCTGCTAATCCTAATGTTTCTTCTGTTATCTGTGGTGCTACAAAGGAGTCTCAGGTTAGTTCTTTTAGCTGTTTAAGGAGATTGCTACTTTATCCATTGTTGAAGTGTTGATTGCAATTAGTTAAAATGTTGATTGCAATTTGTTAAAATGTTGATTGCAAATGTTGAAATGTTGTTCAGATGTCAATTCCTATGAGCTAGGATTATTGGTCATTTTTCCTAATTTTTCTTCATTTTGCCTATTATTGAATTTTGTTCTTGATGAGTTCTGAGATGAAAGGATAAGTGTTTGTTCTTGTTTTGATTATGTGTGGAGAGATTTTTAGTGCCTGTTCTTCTTTATTTTAAGGGTGGTGAGATTTTTGTTATGAAACTTAGCTCGTTGTTATATAAAATGGTGTCGATGTTTCTCTCCTAATCTTATCACCTGTTAATGTCTCTTTCTTTGAGTTTGTTTCATACTATACACCTCTTCCTTCTAGTGACGACATATGTAGTAATTATTCCACCATTGTTAATCTTACACTTCAACACCACGAGATGCCTCTGCCATAATTTCGGATGCTTCTCCAGCACCTTTTTAAGTATGTCATCATTCACCACCTAGTGAAATTTCGATATGGAACCTATATTTGACGGATAATGATATAGTGGTCTTGCATGATCCTTCCCAACATTATCTCCCGTGCTGGATTTGGTCTCCTCTGAAAGTGATTGGCCTAAACACAAAACCAATGTACCCTCTAGTAGCGGAAGGAAAAGAAGTCCTCCTGTAACCATATGCACTTTGTATATTCGTAACTTTTGAAATTATTTTTTCGTAATAAAGAGGATTGAAAAAATATATTGTACATACATATAGTTGTGCAATGAAATAATTGCTTACAAATCCCTGTACGTGCACAATTTTAACTCGCCTGCAAGAGTGGACTTCAACTTTATATTTTCATATTTTTTCTGCTTCCTGTTTCTTTTGTTCAACTCGTTTAAGTGACCATGAAAACAGTTTATGTAAATCTTAATTTGAGATATAACTTGCAAGAATGAACATGGCCATTGTAATATTATCTTATTTTTTTTTTCTGCTTTCTTTTGCGCAGATCATAGAGAACATGAAAGCAATCGATGTCATTCCATTACTGACACCTGTTGTGATGGAGAAGATTGAAGCTGTTGTTCAAAGCAAGCCAAAGCGCCCCGACTCGTACCGATAAAATCTGAGTTTTTCCATGGTTGACACATCTTAAATATGCATTAGATAGTAGACTCCTTCATCCCTGGGCACTGGAGTGGAAATTCATGTTAAAACTTATTGGTTTGGTTGATGTGATTTGCTCGAGACGTTTTTTTTGTCTTATATATTCCTTCGGGAACTGATTATGCCTTCTTTTTTATGGGTTCAAACTTTCCAATTTGATTTTGGAAACGGAGGATTAAGATCTTGGAGTTTAGGCTTACGTTTGCCTTCCGAATTAATGCAGTCTCATCGTTTGAATTGTTCTAATGTCTTTTAAATATGTCATACCTTTGTTTATATTTTGAGTCCAATTGCATTTCTTGATCCATTACCATGTAGTTAGCTTTATCTCGTGGAATAAGGCATGGTTAATTGGTTATTTGAGTCAGGGCTTAAATTCACTTCATTGTGGCATATTGATCGAAGACGAATTCTTCCTCCACCTCCCATACTCTCTTTCTGCACCTCCCTACTAAATATAAAATTATGAAATTACAAGAATATCTTTACCTTAAAATTGAAAAAGTCAAATGTTATATTCTATCATCTACATCTTTATAACTCTCATATATCGTTCACGGTGTCATCTAAATTTTAAATTAAAACTTTAAACAAGTCTTAGGTAAACAATTAATATTTATGAGTGATATTATTAATTAAAATAGTTAATTTGGTAATTAGGGAATTGTCAATAGTAAAGAATGATTTTTGTGATTTGAGAGTTTAATAACCTGATAAAATGTTATTTAGTTGTTATTTTATTTTATAAATGACAATTTGATGATATTTCTATCCAGTTTATATTTTAAAAAAAATTGTAAACTGGAAGGGTGTTATTCAATTATTATTTTGAATCACGACTGAATAATACCTAGATCATTTTATTATGGATATTTTGAAAATTAATATAAATATTTTAATATAGATATTTTGGAAATTAATATAGATATTTTAGAAATTAAGTTTTTTATGGAGGTGCAGGAAGAAGGTATGGGGCAGAAGAAGAAGGTATGGGGTGGAGGAAGAATTCGTCTTAGATCGAATCACATTCATGAATCTGAGTTTAGCTAAATAGCTAAGGCATGTTATTAGAGAATATTTAAAAAATATTTCCAAATAAGAGTGCATAATCCTTTGGTGGAGAAATGGGGGTGGAGAAGAAAAAACATACGTGGGAAATAAAAAGGTGAGTATTTGATCAAAGGGTGCATAGCTGTTTGGTGAAGGAGAAACTTGCTGTCATCTTCCAATCCCTAAAGAAAAAGCCATCAAGTCAAATGAAAAAAAAAAAAAGATAAAGAAAACATGGTTCATTAAGTGGAGACGAAGTCTGGGCAATTTTACATTTTTTTTCCAGTGTTTCTTATTATAATGAAATGAGGAAAATTACTTTTTAAAAAGAATGCAATTTAAATTATGTTAAAATGTTTCTGATCTCAGAATAAGGATTCTAGGTACTTCTAATGTGTAATTTGAAGTTAATTTTTATTATAAAAGATTAATTATTCTATAACGTCTTATAATACAACTTATTATCAATTTTTATTACATGGAATAAGTTCGAAACAATAAAACCTTCCAGAAAAATCTTTTTAATATATTACGTGGATAGACGAACTTTCACTAAAAGTAAAACGTCGCATTGGCACAACCTCAAGGTAAAGGCGAACCTCAAAGTAAACTATTCTAGAAAGCATTCTAAAATCTAAAATAAAACAAAAAAGATTTTGCTTTCACATTTTGAAAATCATTCCAGAAAAAACATTTAAAAATTATTCTACAAATATCATTTCAGAATGATAATGATTTTTTTTATCTACTTTGAATAGTAAATCAAATTTTGTTATCAATCGTAATATAAGTAATATATTAAATATGATCATCTTAAGCAAGATAAGTAATTTTGCAATTTTTGTTCTCAAATATAGAAAAGTCTATAATTTAAGTTTAATATTCAATTTTTGTTTAATTTATCTAATTTATTTATACTTTTAATAATGAAATTTCGTATGATAAATTATATGCATATGTTATATTTATTTTTCAACTTGATCATACTATAATAATTAAAACATATGCAAAATTAAATATTAAATCAAATTTACAGATTTCTTAAAAATCAGAAATAAAATAAAAGAACCACAGTCTTGAGAAAAAGTTGAATGAAAAAAGAAATCTTCAATTCGTTTAAAAAAATATATCACCAAGAAAATATTAAATATTTATTTCTCTTTTAAGTTTGAATAAATAAATAGGACGGTGTAAACAATGGAATAAGACACTTTTATTTATATATATATATATATATATATATATATATATATATATATATATATCCACATACGTGTCCCTGACGTATCAATCTTAGCTTAATCATAATGGCACGTTTTCCAAAATACTGGATTAGATAATTTGGAAACGCGCTTCTTGACTGGGTGAACACACTTCATTTTTTTTAATTTTCTTATAATTATGTTTTTATTTTCTACTAATATTATCAATAAATCCTAGTGTTTTAAATATTGATTTTAGTCACAGTAATTTTTAAAGGGATAAATTAGGTTTTGTGTCCCGTGAAATTCCTATAATATTAAGTATCTCTTTCAAAAAAATTGGGTTACTTTGGTCTCTTTAAATTTTATCATATTTTTTAGGTCTACATTACATTTAAAGATATTATTTTAGGTTTTGGTGACAAATAATGACATTTTCAATTTATGTGTATGATAGTTTTAAAATAATATATATACACATAACAAAAAATCACTTTTAATTATAAAATTTAAGAGTTAATACCGCCTTTTTATTCGTCTTTAATACTCACGATGACCTAAAAAATATGTTTAATTTTTATTACAGCCTAAAATATATGTTTAAATTTTATAAAGGTAAAAGATATAAAAAAATTGCAATACATATTTAATTTATTTGGAATCTTTTTACATTAATACAAAACACATTTTATCCATTCAAAAATTTGAAAATAACTTTTATTTTGCACATAACATAATCATGTCATATATCTAAATACATTAATTTTTGTACAAAACTATTGTAAAATTACACATGAAATAGTACATTTAAATGTATGTTCAGTGAATATATATAAATTTTAGATTTTGAGTGAATATGTTAAAAGGAAATAAAAATAAAAATGAGAAGTAAAGGAATAAAAGAAATAAAAATTTAAGAATGTATGAAAAATAGAGATAAAATATAAAATTTTAATGTGATATTAATTTTTTTGAAAGATAAATTTAAATTTATGTTAATTTCTTTTAAAAAATCTTTAAATTATCATATTTTTTAATATTTATGTTTGTTTTAAAATATTTGATGATATTAGGTTACATTATAATAATTAAACTTACTTGTTATAAAACTTGAACTTTTTTTTAAAATAGTAATATTTTGATATACTATTTATCTTTACACTATTTAATATTAATATATATTATTATTTTATTTATATATAATATTTTATTAATAAAATATAATTTAAATGAAAGTATAATATGAAAAGTAATATTAAACTAGTATTTTTTTTATTTTTCTTTTAAATATTTTGATACGTGTTATATTTTAAATATCTTATTAAGAAAATATATATTTTGTATTGATGGTTAACTTTGAAAAAGACCATTTCTTTTAATATTTAACTCCAATCATAAATTAGTTATTAAAATATAATTTTAAAAATTCAAAAGTCAAATCAAAATTTACCATACAACATTGTTAAGGTGAATTGTTGGTTACAGTTCCAAAGAATAAGAAAATTTGTCATAAAAAATTGTTGATCATAATTGTTTTGTCTTTCCATAAAAAGCCTGAAAGAAACAACCGAAAGTGGTAAATACGCGCTGGAAGCTGCAACTGGAAAAAACACTCATTATTTTGTCACTGGTACTTTTTTCAAAATTAAGGTTATCTTCTTTCTCTAGTTTTTGTTTTTTTTTTTTTTCGTTTTATATATGTTTTAAAATTATTGTAATGAAAAAAATCTATAGTATATACATAAAACAATTTTTACCTTATAAATCATATATGAGTTGATTTTAAACCGTCGTTTTAGTAAAATTTTTAAAATAAATATAGTAACATATAAAGACATTATTTATGAGAAATTTATTAACTTAAATAATTTTCACCGTAGGAAGTACACTTATTTTAAATTTTAATTTTTTGCTTATATTAAATTAATATGAAAATAGTGTATTTTAAATTTTAATTGACTGAACATCTAATTTTTATATATCCATGCGTAGAATTCATATATTGATATCAAGAAAAGTTCTTTATTTTTTTAAAAAATATTATCGTATTTATTGTTATAGATAGTATCAAGTGGGTGAATTAGGTGAAGTGTTTAATATTTGATTTTTTTTTTTTTTAACATTTACTACATTTTAAAATTAAAGTTACAGCTACCACAATCAAGTGAATAAAAACATTTATTAAAATATAAAAATACCACTATGATAACATTAGTATATATATATATATATATATATATATATATATATATATATATTTGTAAAAAAAAAAAATTTTAAATGACTCAAGCAAAATTGTTTATAATGATATAAATATTCCTCTTAACATGTTTTTATGTGCTTTTCAAACATTTCTATTATAAAACCATCATAATAACTTATTAAATAAGAAGTGAAATATGTAAAATTTTGTTAACAATAATATAGTGGTTAAGTTACAAATCAGGTTTTCTTTAATTCTCCTGTATTTTTAATGATTTTAGTCTTGGATTTTATTAGTAAACTATTGTATTTTTTGAAATATTGAACTTAACTTATGTTTTATTTATTTATTTTAATAAACCTCTACATACCACTTTCATTTTAAAATATGATAAAAAAATTAATGAATATAAAAAAATAAACTTTACAAAATTGAATATGCAATGAAAATTATTAAATTTCTAAATCTGTAAGATGACAAAAAATAAACTAAAAATTAGATAAAAACCAAAATTACAATTTTGTGTAATAAATGTGAACATTTAACTGAAAACCATGAGAAGATATTTTATCTAAATAAAATTATGACAATATCATAAAATAATTATGTCTTTTTGTGTTGGTTCCTTCAGCCGTCAAAAACTGGACAAATAAATGGAAGTAAGAAGTGAAGAAATCAAATCTGTTTTCTGAATCTCACCAATCTTCCTTTCTCTGCCAATTCGCATCAAATTCCGAATCACCAAACACAAGATGGAGAAAGCGATCAACAGACAGAAGATTTTGCTTCATCATCTCAACCCTTCATCTTCCACCCACCCCAACCAATCATCCTCTCTCTCTGTTAGTTTCACTTTCTTATCACTACCATGGCGTTTTCATCGTTACCCTTTTCGTTTGATCTCTTGATGCTTGTTTGGCTTTTGGGAAAACTACCTCTTTGCTAACTCTGCCATGATCAGCTCCCTTGATTGTTTATTAGCTCATAATATTTGCATATTCATTTCATAGGTTGTTTGACATGTGTTCTGATTACCCTTTTGTTACTTCCATGACTAATTGATCTCTTCTTTGATTGTTAGCTCTGAATTTTATAGAAATTTTGATCTTTGATGTGTTTATGAAAATTTGTTCTCTTGATTGATCATTACATCAGAATTTTATGGATTTTTTTTTTCTTGAAAGTATTTTGTGATTTTATAGGCTGCTAGAGTTCGAGTGGGGATTTTGGAAGAAGGAAAAGCATGATTCTTTTGCTACATATAGTTTCCTTGATTGATTGTTGGGATTTTGTTATTCATAATAAAACAATATGCATATGGACGTGTTCATGTACTGAACGTGCTTATATTTGTTCAATAGGTTGTTTCACTTGTTTGGCGTATGAGAGAAGTACCCTTTTGACATTTAAATCGGAATTTATTTTCTTGATTAATTGTTTGCTCAGAATTCTATGTTACTTTTGATCTTGTATATATTTATGATGCTATATGCCGATGGGGTGTTTGGGAAATAGCGCACATATGATTCTTATGCTACACATCGTTTCCTTGATGGATTGTTAGGCTTTAGCTGTACATATTCATCACAAAACAATTTGTATATTGATGTTTTCATATGCTGTCAGTTGATTGTTTCTATGTTGAACACTTGATCTCTAGGCTTCAGTATGTGCGGCGGGGGACAGTGCTGCTTATCATAGGACATCTACATTTGGGGACGATGTTGTAATTGTGGCGTAAGTTCTGCTCTTACTCAATTGAAATATCTCATGTTAAACAAGCTTTGTTTATTTAATAACACTTTACAGCTGTGACTTATGAGATTTGTGTTTGAGGGATCTTTAACTTTTACCCATAATTATGTATTTACAATTTTGTAGTGCTTATCGGACTGCTCTTTGCAAATCTAAGCGTGGAGGTTTCAAGGACACTCATGCTGATGATCTACTGGCTCCTGTTTTAAAGGTTTCAGTTCTTTGCTTTTGATTTTTAGTTTTTGTGCATTTTCAATTTTAAATGAGTTATAATGTTCTATTCTATAACTCTACATGAACATGGGTTTTCATCATAGGCTGTAATTGAGAGAACCAATGTCAACCCAAGTGAAGTTGGGGATATTGTTGTGGGTACGGTATTGGCTCCTGGATCTCAAAGAGCTAGTGAATGCCGTATGGCTGCATTTTATGCTGGTTTTCCTGGTATGTGTAGATATTCTGTGCTTGTGAACCTGATATGTGACTCTGATTTGTTATTGATAATACATGTGATTTTGTTTCCGTCCAGAAACTGTACCTGTTAGGACTGTTAATAGACAATGCTCATCTGGGCTCCAGGCTGTAGCTGATGTAGCTGCTGCTATAAGGGCCGGATTCTATGACATTGGTAAAGGATGCGCCAATTTGCTTTGTTGTTATTGTGATTGCTATGATTTTTACTGTCTCATGTTACCTTTAATTATTTTGTTTAGGTATTGGTGCTGGTTTGGAATCTATGACAGCGAATCCAATGGCATGGGAAGGATCGGTTAATCCTAAAGTATTTTTCCCTCTTTTCAAATCACTCCATCTCCAGCTTTATTATATAATCTTAATTTTGGTTTTAGGAAATAAAACCTCTAAAATGGCTACAAGGTTATGATATTTTCTTTGGTGTTGTGACAGGTAAAAATGTTTGAACAAGCACAAAACTGCCTTCTTCCAATGGGTATTACCTCTGAAAATGTTGCACATCGCTTTGGTGTTTCAAGGAAGGAACAAGATCTGGCTGCAGTAAGTTGGATATGTGTTTTAATTCAAGATTTCGTTCTATTTTATAATTTAATGACTTTTGAACTGAAGCTTTTTAACAATTATGTTGTTAGGTTGAGTCTCATAGACGAGCTGCTGCAGCTACTGCTTCTGGTAGATTTAAAGACGAAATTATCCCAGTTTCCACCAAGGTATTTGCCATTACAGGGTATATTGAATCTTTCTTTGGGATCTTGGGTGCTGAATAAACCTTTTCTTTTCTCAGATTGTGGACCCAAAATCTGGTGAGGAGAAATCTGTCACCATTTCTGTTGATGATGGAATTCGACCTGGAGCAAATTTGTCTGAGCTAGGACGGCTCAAACCTGTCTTCAAGAAAGATGGAACTACTACTGCTGGTATAAGATCATAAAATCCTGGTTCGTTTCCCCAAATCCCTTCTAATTGATGTTCTAAATTTAATCATGTGTTGCCTTGCTTTAGGTAATTCTAGCCAGGTGAGTGATGGTGCTGCAGCTGTTCTGCTTATGAAAAGAAGTGTTGCACTGCAAAAGGGGCTACCCATTCTTGGTGTATTCAGGTACAATATCTGTGACATAAACTTTAGTCTCTGGAAATATTAATATATTCGTTGCATATTTGACATGCCGAACACTCTAGACTAAAGTTTGAATTAAGTTTAAAAATTGATAAAAAAATATACTTTGGAATAGATATTAAATGAGTGCTAAGCTGCAGAATAATGTACTTTTTCTCTGTTTTGGCCAAACTACACGCATTTATGCTAGCTGTATATTTGACTTCCAAGTCCTACTAGGTTAGTATCCATTTTCTTGGCAACTATCCAGAAACTTTTGGCAGACGTTTTTGCCATAGAGTGCTCGATTTATGGAAAGCATGATGTACAGAACTAAAAATACATTCAAAAAATAAGTACTGACAAATTCCTGTTTTCTCCAGTTTCTTATGCAAACTTGTCATTATAACCGCTGTTTTATATAGGAAGAGAACAATTTATTGAACAAACTTGTCAAGCATTTCCTTCAGAAACTGGAACTTCATATTTATAAAATTATCTTTCTTGTAATGAATTGTTCCATTCTAAAATCATAAATAACATTATCATTGTACTTAAAATGTGAAATTGAATAATTGATAAGATAAAAATGTGAACATTATTTATTGGCTGTCATCTAGGACTTTCACAGCGGTTGGTGTTGATCCTGCCATCATGGGTGTGGGCCCTGCTGCTGCAATTCCTGTTGCTGTTAAGGCTGCAGGTCTAGAGCTTGATGATATTGATCTTTTTGAAATAAATGAGGTACATTGCCAATGTGTTTGTGTTACATTTTCCGTTTTCTCTGTCTGAATTTACATTTACTCACTTCGATAAATTGCTTGTGTTAAGGCATTTGCTTCCCAGTTCGTGTATTGCCGAAACAAGCTGGGGCTTGATTCAGAAAAGATCAATGTTAATGGAGGTGCAATGGCAATTGGGCATCCTCTAGGTGCAACAGGTGTATATCACAACTTTTTATCTTATGAATTGTTAGAATAGGTATTAAATAAAGGTAGGAAGTAGTTGTATTGGAAAACTATTTTGATCTTTGCTCTTCCCTGTATTGTATGATAATTATACCAATATAAATATGAGAACATATGAGAGGAATGATAAGCGCTCTAAAATATAGTCTTTTTATTTATCTCAACTACAAATGCAACAATACCGCTGCTTTTTGGATGAACTGATAGTTGAAATCCAGAAGCCATGAATGTGTAGGGGCCAAATGGAAAAAAAGTGTGTAATACCTACAGAAGTTCCCCCTCTTTTAGGTAGTTAATCAAGTAATGTTGTCAAACATGTGTTTAGGTAAGAAACTAGACTAGTTGATTGGAGGGGTTAGCCCACCATTACAAAACAGCCTTGAAGGTTGACCTGTACAATCAGACTAGATTTTGACATATTATTTTTTGACCAAAAAATGGGAAAATGGAAAACTTGGATGTAAAGTGATAGATGTACTACTGAAACAAGTTAGCCTGTTAATTATTTTGGTCATAGTATATGATATTTAGTTATATACAATTTGTCTTTTATGTTCAAAAATAAATAACTGACGTAACATGCTTTGAAACTTTAATCTATTATACAAAACATAATCACACTTTGGTTATTTTAACCATGATTAGGCTGTTATTTCAGTTAGTTCCTTCACTGGTTCAATTTCCAATTTAATAACATTGGTTTATGCACTGGAATCCCACATATACCTTCAAATAATGAGCTTATCAGTGGAGTTGACAGAAACCAGATAAAAGCATTATAACCTAATTCCAAAATTAGGATACTGATACTGCAAGAGGCCATAGAAATATAAAAGCATAATGAATAAAGTAACTAAATCATAAAAATTACCAACCCAACAAGTAACTATTGGGTATAATCTAGTCCATAAAAACTGGTATCGAATACTATGTATGACTATGACAATCATTAGAGTATCTATATACCATATCCAATCTTTTGTTGGACCAAGAGCTAACCATTAAACTAAAAGTTATAGCTTACTCAAGATACAACTTTCTACTTAAGAGCGTATCAGTTAATGTACCAGATTCGATTGTGATTTGATTTGTATAACTCCCGGCATGAGATAATTAATGTCACTTGCAACATCTTTCTTGTATTTTGCAACATCCTTCTTGTATTTTGCAACATCCTTCTTGTATTTTACTTGGAACATGATTATTGTCATGTGCATTTGCTAAATACCAATAATACATGGCATTCTTCATGGTTTTCAATTTTTTTTTGTAGGTGCTCGATGTGTTGCTACACTGTTGCATGAAATGAAGAAACGTGGCAGGGACTGTCGATTTGGAGTTATATCTATGTGCATAGGTACTGGAATGGGGGCAGCTGCTGTTTTTGAGAGTGGTGATTGTGCTGATCAGCTATGCAATGCCCGGAAAGTGGATGACCTTCTTTTATCCAAGGATGTTCGCTAGAAATACTTTCCTCATACTTGCTAATCAAATAAAAATCACATTAAGACTTTGTCCTATGGTAGTGAAAATGTCAACCGCTGTTCAACATTTCAAAACTTTTTATTCATAAGACTACCATTATTTTACATATGTTTTGTTTAATTATAAACACTTATTTTTTCTTTCCCACTTCCTTTTCACCCTCTCTCTCTCCTCACACAAGTTATCAATCTTTTACTCTCTCTTCTCTCTACACTTTGGATTCTGTGTTTTTGCTGCAAATATTTTAAGGATTTTTATCTATTCTAATATATTTAACTGGTAAATTTAAAACCAAGTTAAAAAATTGAGATTAATTTTCCATAAATTAAATTTTAGAAACTTTGATATAGTATTTCTAAATTTTTATTTTTAATTTGTATAAGCCGATTTTAACTTTGGCCATTTCTCGCCAATTGAAAACATAGAAATATTTTGTTGATTTTTATGGCATAAACAAGAATAAAAATGAAACACGAAAAATTAGTCTACTCTGCCACTTTTTACTCTGCTTTACCTACATCGTAAAACCAAGATGAATATTTAACATTTTCCATGTATTTTTTTCTATCTCAGGGGAGTCTGTGCTGATTAGAAAATATTGTATCAAAGGACTAATAAAATAGTATTTTGGGTCAATTTTTTTTGTAACCATGGTATAAATTGATTGCTTCCAAACAAGAGACTAGAAGATGATGTGACTAATAACTTAGGAAAAGTTTGTTCTTAAATGTGATCACATGGCTTACCCTTTTCATGAAATGGATTTCGGATTCTGAATATGAACATGGTTTTATCAGTCTCTAGTTTAGAAAAGATGCTCTAGATTGAAACATGTCACACTAAAATGATTAATGTGCCCAACGCCATTATTTCATTTTTGTTATGTTTGTTTTTGGAGATTATTCTTTACAGGATAAGAAAAGGGCGGTTTGTTTGTGTCTATATTTGGGCAATTGCTTCCTACACTCTATCAGTTTGAAATTGGAATTCTTCAATCTTTAAAATAATTATTTTACTCTTTTTTAATTTAAATTGATTTTCAAATTATCTATTTCAGAAATTTTTCAAATTATAAAATGTATTTTAGAACATATTTTTTAGAATAAGATAAGATTTTTAAAATAAAATATATTTAAACATATATTTTTTTAAACAAAATTTTTAGAACAATTTTTTTAAAAAGTACGCGTCCCGTCTAGACCGGAAATGTATTCTGTGAATATTTCCTCATTAAATATTCACAAATAGGCAAACGGCCCACCTCATGAAATGTAAGTCAAATAATTTTCTCCTGGATTACGGTTGAGGAAAAAAAATAAATAAATGATAAGTAGAGGACTTAAAACGAGGAAGGAACATATTTTTTGAGATTTGATAAAGTGCTAGTTAAGAGGAATAAAAATCTCAGCTCCTTGAACAATAATACTCTTCATAAAGTGTTTTCTGAAAAGAACAAGTTTTTCTAATACATTTTGTGTTTCAAAGCTAGCTTTTCATAACAAATTCATGTGTTGTTGAAAGAGTCTTTGGAAATAAGATTTTGTTTAAAGATAATAAATAATGATTAAATAATAATATCGATAATAAATATAAATAAAAAAACAGTAATTATAATAATAAAGAAAATAGTAAAAGATGTTAGTATTAACAAATTAAAATTAATTTATAATAATAATTTGGTTATTTTATAATTTTTTAAAAATATAATTATTTACAAATTTTTCTTTCAATTTTCTTCACTTTTCACTCTCTTTATATTAATCCTAATTATATTATTTCACACTTTATTTTTCATTCATCTAAATTCATCCCCTAGTAGAAGTAAAAGAGAAGCATGCAGAATAGAAAATAAAGTATTTTCATATATTTATTACAAAGTAGAATACAATATTTATAAATACAAAAATACCTTGGAAGTTATTTCGTATTAAGATTATTAAAGAGTAATAAGTACACAACATGGAAGGTCAATGAACAACCATAAAAATCATTCATAACATCATAGAAATCTTTGGTAATACCACAAAAATCATTCATAATGCTCCCTTCGATGTCCATTGATTGAAGAATTATATTGTTAAAAACTTATTAGTAAAGATCATGTAGGATAAAAACTTACTAAAGGAAAAAGGGTATATCATTTTCTCCAATAGATATAAAAAATGTGTTTATCTCTCTTCTTCATGTAAACTATCATTACTAAGATGATGAAGTCCAATTTTGTGAACTAATTGCTAAAAAATTTTCCTTAGCAAAATTTGTTTAAATAAATCTTCTAGATGCTCACATGACCCAACCTTTTGGACTTTTATATATAATACATTTTTTTTATGTAATAATAGAAATATATAAATTTAACTTGAGAAAAATATAGTAAAAAATCTCTATCACAGTGTTTATAAATTTAGAAAAACACGCAAAATTAAAATAATGTGATATTTTTTATGGTTAAACCAGAACAAAATGTGTATAAAATAAAAAATTGATTTTTTTCCCGTCAAGGCTAGGATGGAGTATTGTAATGGGCGGGCTATAAGAAGTTTGTTCTGGTTTTATTCGTTTTCTTCTTTGAAATAATTAAAATTACGTTTATATCATTGAATTGAATTAAAACGAAGTTAACACTCTGGTAGTAGGAGGGAAGGGTAAGATGGTTTCAGATAGAAAGCCACCTAAGGGACAAATGTGTAAATGACATTTATGAGTTAAAATAAAGCAATTAAACATAACTGATAAAAGGGTCACAAACAAAATAATCCATCCCAACCTTAATTTATTATTATATCCAACTTTTGCTGTCAACGTCCACCATGAAGCATCGTTCTTTTTTACCCTCAGTTAGAAATAAAGCTCCAAAACTTTGCATAGGGATTAAACAAGGACCATTATTCTCATCTAGGTATTCGGCAAGAAATAAAAAATTGTGAAAATTGGGCTCGTGCAACTCTGCACTATTTTACGACCAGCAGTAGAAGTTAAATTACAATATGATTTAGAACAGATTTCTCAATATGCAATCATTCTTTTCCCAGAACTAATCACAATTCAAAAGACAGTAACAGCATATCAGCACCGTTACAACTTGCAGATCTTTCTGTACCTCTCTATTCGCTTTTGAATATCTACTTTATCAAAAGATAAAAGAAGCGCACTGTGAAATGCTATATCTATTACAATATCAGGTTTTACTTTTTCCTTGAGAGAAAAAATGAGGTGGCTGATTGATGAATATCTAATGCATCAAATGATAAATTAAGCACCCAAGTCCCAAAATGAATTAGGTGATTGATGACTTGCACACGGGGCATGTTGTTTTCCTCTGGAGCCAAGGATCGATACACTGCCAAAAATATATTAAAGCAAGTTAGCATTTTACAATTTCTACATAGAAACAAACAATGGTCTCACATCTTTGTGAAATTTGTGCAAACAGGGAAGGTGGCGAATAGTTTCTCCCCTGGCTGGGGTCTCAAGACATACAGCACATGGCTCTGTCATGTTGTCATTCTGTGACAATGAACAGGAAGCATATCAGCATTGAATCGAAAATCCATTCCATTTTCCCCCAACCCCTATTTTCTGCTGTCTCACCAGGTTCTCTGCCCCAGAACTGAAATTGGACCAGCAGATCATGAAGGGTTGAGGAAAAAAGGAGACAATGTTAAGGGTTCATCCCAAAAATGGATAAATAATTTCACTAGACAATAATACATGACCTGGATGGTGGACTGCGGAAGGCTATTGATCAGATTAGTAGACGCACCAGTATGTTGGTGATTTCTCTCATCAAGGGCCAATAACATTTCATAATCACTTCTGCACGAAAACATGGACCATAAATTCATTTTTTGTACAACAGACATAAAGGAAATAAAACTTTCCGTAAATAATAGTGAAAGCACCATACCCAAGAACTTCATTCAAAAATTCAGATATCGAGGAATAAAAACATATGAAAAACTGAGTACATTATGGGGCCTTGCAAGACAAAAAAACTTGCATTTTAATGACGTGTAGTACTACTCAATATACAGAATGAAGAACTTGTATGCTGCCTCCTCTCAAAGGTATTTTTTCTCGTCCACTCCTCTCCCTTACACTTCTTAAGTTGTATTACTATCCTCAATTTTAAGAACGAAAAATTAAGAAGCTTAGATTTAGATATTAAAACAAATGATGAAATGAGAAGAACCTCTTTTGTATCATTCTACACAAGAATGAAGCATAACTTACGTGCGCAGATTACAAATTATTCAATACAAACTTACTCGTTGAAATCACGTCGCGCATTAAAGATGCCATCAGCCATTCCCATATCACTGAAATCTCCCATCGAATTCTCTAAAGCTTCTAATATATCAAGTCTCTGTACAGGAGAGATAGATGCCATGGAAAATTAAAATTATACATATGCTATACCACATAGTCCCAATCCAAACTCTACAGATTCAACGATTAAAAATTCCTGACATACACAAGAAGCAGTGTATGCTTGTATGCTAAGAGACTCACTTTGATGTTGAGATTAAGCAAAAGTACAAGTTCTTACTATATAAAAATTTGGTGAGGAAGCTAGAAGTTATGGCGAAAAAATTTGAAGAGATACATGTACCGAAAAAATGAGAACACAAGCCAAAGTCAAATATCAATGTGCTATAGCATCAAGGCAGAATACACACTTTAGTACTTAAATTGCTTTTAAAGATTTTACTTTTGTTTCGAGTTCAATTCTGTTCAAAATATCCCCTCACCTTATTGTCAACAAGTTTTTTCTTGAATATAATTCCACACCTAGAGCAGTGTTATCAAAATCAGCTATGGCAACGTCATGTCGGAGATTGTGGGCAGAGTTGTAGCCAGCCACCACAACATAGCAGTGGTAATGCAGGTTTTCCATTGCTGCCCATCGCAGACACTTTGGACGTCATGGAGTGGCGTCAAGGAATAGACATGGTGGAAATCACATTGCAGAATGCAAAGAATGTCCAGAGAATGTTATCATATTTGTTACCCCTTTCTAGAGGTGGAAGAAGTCTCAGATCAATGCAACCTGACCCAGACCTGAGGCCAAAAACCCTAACTTTTAAAAAAGCGTGGAAGCAGTCTCTGGTCAATGCAACCTGACCCAGACCTAAGGCCAAAAACCCTAACTTTTAAAAAAGAAGTTTTTGGTCCTTTATACCTGACTAGCCCAATAAATTTATAAAAGGAAAATGGATTGGGTCATAACCTGAGTCAATCCATGTCCAAAATTAAAAAGCTAACCTAGCCTTAAATGAACATAGCCTCATACCTGTTCCGGCACCTTCATGACTGGTGATGCCGCTTCTTGCAACTAGTTTCGCAGCCACTGCAATCTGTTTTTTTTTTTTTTTTTTTTTTCTCCATTACATCTTTTTTTTTTTTTTTTCCTTTTTTTTTTTTTTTTTTCTTTTTAATTTTTTTTCTCTTAAATATTTAAACCCTTCTATACTTTTTTCTAATAGTTGGAAAGCAAATAAAAAACAAC
>Ga0099824_1002147_pt1 | contig 28698 bp, 9 predicted proteins | sample SiratrowhiteBW_FD_76837 | JGI IMG/M metagenome (GOLD analysis project Ga0099824, IMG submission 76837) | Root nodule microbial communities of legume samples collected from California, USA - Siratro white BW | ecosystem: Host-associated > Plants > Roots > Nodule | place: USA: California... | reverse complement strand
TATATATATATATATATATATATATATATATATATTAAGGTTTGTTATAAACTTTGATTTTAAATCGTCTAGTCATATAATTTGTTAAAAAATTGTTTAAAACAAATTTTAATATGGAAATTTTTAATTAAAAATCTATTAGATGTTGTAGTTTAGAGAATTAGATGTTTAAAAATGTCTCTTCCAGTTAGTATTTTTCACCTTTAAATACTTTGTAATCTTTACATTGAGAAATTAAAAATAACTAAAGATTAATACGTTGAAAAAAGCATTTCCAAATCTTAATTAATTTAAACACATCTTCTGAGTAAAGATTCAAATTTTAGAACCAAATATAATTACATTCATAAAAAAATAAAAATATGTCTTTTATTTGTTAATGTTATTATAAAACATTCAACAATTTTAAAAATATATTTTAAATATATTTATAAAAAAATAACAATTTTATAACAATAGAATCGTAAAAGGCAATACTTATTCATAAAACATAGTTTAGTTCATTCAAATTCTACACTAAATTAAATTCGTACCAGTTTAAACTCAAGTTTAACTCGATATATTCACAAACACAATTTACTAACTAATACCGTATAGATGATTTGTTTTACTCAAGCAAATTTCATACAATTAATTTGCCCTACTATTCTTTCTTTTATTCGATTAATTTCATTCATAAACTTTTTACATATTAATTATAAAACATGGTCTATTCTTTAAGATATAACATTATTAATTGTGTACTTTAATATTTTAGTTATTAAACTAAACTATTGTATTACATCTAATTATTTTATTCAACTAAAATCCACCCATAGCAAGTTTTTCACTCGATAGTTTTTAAACTAAAAACATAGTGTCTACGAAAACAAAAATTAAAACAGAGAAAAATGTAGGTGGTGCCCAGTGCTTATGACTCTTCAACTCCATTCATGGCTCCAAAATTTCCTCTTTCCGTCCCAATCACTTGCCCAGCGGCGGTTATGATCGGGGAAAATGCGCTACATTTTCGGTTGCTTTGCTTTCTTCACTGAAATTTCTCAGTAACAAAGAACCTCTTGAGGCCAATCTATGTAAGATTTTCTCTTATTCCTTGTCTTCTAATTGATGAAACCAATTTTATATATATATATATATATATCCTTTTTCCTTTTCCCCTTTCAAGATCAATGGAAGAAATCATCGAAAAGGCTGTGAGTTAAGTTGAGTGTTAATTGATAATTATTTTTGAGTTTTAGGAAAGTAAAATAAAGAGAAAGATTATCTTTTTATATAAGTTTTAAGAAAATTCTTATGCAATTATTTGAGAATTGTAGGAATTGCATACAATAGATTATTTTTTTTTATTTTTTATTTTTTACAATTACTGGTTGAAAAATTGGTCCCATTTATGCTTATGTGCTTGGGTATCGTAGTTTCTTATTCCCCTTTCTTACAGTTTGGATAGATGCAGAGATTGTTTGATTTATGCATCTAATTTGTACAGTGCCAACAGTGAGCAAGAAACCCTTTGCTTATAAACAATGTGGAACATTGGTCGGTCGTTAACGGGAGGTGATGAAGAGGAGGGAGAGAGTTTGTTGGGTGAGGATTCAGGTGGCCTCTGCTCCCTCTCAACAACACAGGTGCTGTCAAAACTTTTTATGTTAATCTTGCTCTTTCTAATTTATGTAACAGTAACGGCTCTATGTTTTATAATTTTTGGTTGTTGACTTAAGCAGAGAATTTATGGATTTGCCGCTTGTTTTGTTGCTGGTGTGGCCTGCATGTTACTGGTGAGCGACATTTGTGTCCCCTTTCTTATGTATTTATAGTTCGATTTTGTAACATACTTGTGATCTTGTGTTTAGTTTAGATTTTGACTTGTAGAGATTTAGAACAGAAAAAAGAACGTGAATGAACCCCTCGTAAATTAGTATTAAAATAATTAGATTAGTGGCAAATATTTAGTTGAACGGAATGAAGTTCTTTTGTCTACACATTTGGGCCATTGGTGTTGCATTGTGGGAAGTTGATGGTGTTTCTTAGGAATCAGTTATGTCCAGTGCTTCACACGGATAGCAAATGACTAAGTCTAATAAGATCAGATTTCTTCTGTAAGCATAAGAGTAGTTTTATACTTTTATTTTCCTGTTGCGTTTTTCTCCATATTTTGATGTAGTCGGTTTCTCATCTTGGTTCCGCAAAAAGATGCCATATCTTGCAAGAGTGTTCAAGAGGGCTGGACCTTGCCATGTAGTTTGAAATTATAATCGGGCCTTGTCAATTTGGTGGGCAAGGTACTACTGGCAGAATTTGTTGCATGAAATAACTGAAATGCATTTGGTGGAAAGACTTGAGATCTTTGTCATTGTTAAAATTTCAGAAAGGGTGGAAAAGAGAGAAGTATTGTGTTCAATGATAATGAGATGTAGTGTTAATACAAAAAGGCTAATCTAAGTCTCTTGTCTATACTAATAATCTAGGTATACATCTAGTGCTGCCCAGTCCAGTAACACTCCAATCGTAACCAAGATTCCTAACAAACAACCAAAAATTGAGCAACTTCTCTGATCATCTAGATGATTAGCTATGATTAAATGACAAGATAATGAGCTATACAATCCAAATGTTATACCCTTCCTTTTGTTTTTTCTTTCCTTCAGGTTGTTATATATTATTTCTGTGTATGCATTCCCCTTTCCGTTATAATTTTTCACTTCTTATTGAGCATTGTCTACATACTTACTGCCCTGTAATTATTTTGATTTCTGGCTTTACTTAGACCCAGAAAGAAAGGGATGCAAGTCTAAACAGTGTTTTTTGTTTCAAAAATTAAGTTCCAAGAAGGCCATTTAGATCTAGCCAGTTTGTCGGTTTTCCTTTGCCTTCCTTTATCTGCAGTTATTGGGCATTCTTTGTTCCAGTTCACTCTTCTGACTGGTTTTTCTATTGGTCTTCTCTTCATATTTTCAAACCATCACAGGCAAGATTCTATCAGTTTTTCCTCAATAGGTTTACCTTTTCTTTGATACATTTATTAAACACTGAGCTTGTGCTCCTTTTGGTGCTTTACAGCTCAAGTTTTCGGTAAAACTTTTCTTTAGTTACTTTTTTATTTAAAGATTCATTTTTTAAAAAAAAAACTAACATTTTTAAACACATAATTTTGGAAACTATTCTAGGTTCAGGTTCCTTACATTTCTAGACAGTTTTAAAAGAGAAAAGAAAACAGACATAGATTGACTGTAACTGTGAGTTTGAATAGAACACAGGTGAATAAGTCTGTCAAACGCTCACTAGAGTAGATGAAGCTTGTAACAATACCTCTATCTTTAAGTTTCTCATGCAATGATAATCAACTTTAATGTGCTTGGTCCTCTTATAGAAGAGAGTGACGTAATATGCAAAGTTGCTTGGTTGTCACATACAGGGATGCTTTCTCAAATTTGAGGTCCTTGAGGATTTGCTTTAGCAATTTGAGTTTGCACACAAACAAAGCCATGATCCATTATTCTGCTACAGTACTTGATTTCGTCACAACCTTTTGCAGGATCTAGTTTCAGATCATTATCTTGAAGGGGTTCAGAGTCATGACTATGTCTTTCATATACAAAACTAGGTTGAAATCATTACACAAGTCTAAATCATACAGTAGAAAGGCATAAAAGATAGTGATAAAGATGGTGGTTCTACATATGATGGAAAGAAGTACTGATTTTTAAAGATAATAGCATTTCTAGATATTCTCATACAACACACATTTGGATCATAACAAAACATAACCTTTTTGTGAATTAGAAAACCAAGAAAACGAACATAACATACTGACAACCAAGTTTATGACATTCATGAGTAGGAAGTGTGACGCACTAAATTATAATGTCTATTACTTTAATCTTAATAATTATGAAATAATTAGTTAACTAAATAATACTTCATTAATATTTTTCTAAGGAACCTAATTGAATTTAAATAGAAGTTGTATAAAATTTTATTCAAATTTAAAATACATACCATCACTTGTATAAATTTAAAGCAAAAATGAATTAGTGATTGATAAAATTTCAGGAAATAATTATTTCTCGTAAGACTTGAATAATTTCAAGTTTAAAATAGAGGCAATATTATTCAACTGTAAATGACAAGTCTGAGATGAGAGAGATAAAGTTCATGAGTCAAGACTAATTACATTCATAGATATATGTAGATGGGTATAAATTGTGTCATATTTACATAATTGTTTTACAAAAGCAACTTTATTTACATAACGGACAAATTTGTTTGTGTACAGGTAATTTCTAATTAAAAATAATTATGACAGCATATAGGAAATTAACACCCAGCTGCCCATTTCTTAGATGCTATCAAAGTCTATGAAGTTGCACTTGGGGTTGAGTTTGGCTAAATCCAAGTTCAAGAATATCTATACATTGCATGGTTCCTATTTAATTCTTGCAATTTTTAAAACTGTTTCTAAGACTATTGAAAAAAGTTGTGTTTTAATTCTATTAAGAGATAGTTTCAATCGTCTCTGGTAACTTTCCTATGATTTAAAACTCACGCAACTTTTTCTCCTTTTTCCTTGAAATCTCGGTAACTTGGCTCACATAAATGTATTGATCTCTGGAAAAAATTTTAATATCGTATGTTGTGTAACCTATAATATGCGGTCCAAAAATATTGATATTTTGTTCTCTATTAATTCTGAAATTTTAGAAACCTCAAGTAAATTGTCTTGTTAACTTAAACATACTTTGTTTATTTACACTCTTCTTTGTTCTTTGCAGTCAATGATTGTTTTTGTAAAACCCATGAAGTTTGCGGTGTTGTTCACCTTTGGCAACCTGTTAGCAGTTGGAAGGTAGATTTAATTTGATCCTTGTTGATATGTGAGATTTAAAAGTAACTTCTCCCAAACTATGTCCGGAGCCAACATAAAATTTGAGTTTATAGAACGAGTTGCTAGAATTGTGTGTTAGGAGCACAGATAATTCTCTATTTATAAAGAATAAAATGATATAATAAAAAGAAAACTTGATACCACCTCTTCAACCCAAAATCTTTAGATTATAGGCTTGTGAGTCTTTGTGATTTATATGTTTCTCAACTTGTTCATTTTTACATAATGTGGGACTCCAATTCATACTTGAACTTCAACAATCTCCCCTTCAGGTATGAGTTCTTTCTATATTATACCATCGACTTTGATATCGCTTGTTGGTCAATCCTAAGAAGAGAAAATTTGAAGAGATCTTCACCAATGGGCCACGAATATGCAAGAGAACTTGACCCATCTTAAATCCAAAACTTTAAGAGAATAGGTTTGTAGGTCTTTTTACATGTTGCTCAACTTGCTAATTTTTACACAATATGAAACTCCATTTCACACTTCAACTTTAACACAATCTTGGTGTCACTTTTATTTTCATATAAAAGTCTACTACTTGGTGCATTCTTGATATAACTAATGATGCATGACAACATCTCAATGACTATCACAAAGGGCATTGAGGAATTCACTTACCACACTGGCTGCAAAAGTAATGTCAATGATGTTCAAGCTTGACATTGGACTCCATTGGATTGTTACATAGACAATAATAAAGCATACTGCCCGAAATGGATTGGCAGTGATTTGCGATGATGCATGTGAAGAGCGCACACAACAAGGAAAAAGAAAAATAGAGGGAAGGGAAAGAGAACCTAAGCTTTCATACATGGAAAGATTTACAAGGAATTGTGTTATTAGCGCAAGCATGATTCTCTATTTATAAGCATTTAAATGATACAGTTAAAGAAAATTTAAGAAATATAAAATGTAATCCCTAGTCTATACAATATCACGGGGGAGTGAATTCTCTTAATTCGAGGACAAAGATACCTCCTCAGTAAAGAATAGATAGAGAATCAATATTGTATTGTATTATAAAGGAAATTGAAGAAATATGTAGCCAATCTAGGCCATGTGCTCATTCTAACAAAATACCTTCTAATCAATCTAACAAATTACCACCTCAGCAGTACCAGACTCTAACTGCCAATTCTACAACCTATTATTTCTCTTTTCTCTGTAATAAACATTCTGATATTGTTTTCTGTTTAGCAATCCTTTTGGGCCTACTTGTTTGGCCTTCTTCTTCCTGCATGTTTTCATCACAGTATTCCCTATTTCCATATTTAAACCATTATAATTTATAGCATCAACACGTAATGGTATCTTTAACAGAGTTTATGGTATTGTCGGTTGGCCCAGCTTGATGTCAATAGAACGATTCACAAATTTTAATTCTTTTCATGCATGTAACCACCCCAACATCCAAACAATATCAAGACGGATAAGCTGTCTGAAGTCATTTACGTTCTTGCCCATAAAGCATTTTCTGCCACTTTTGTCCTCTTCACTAATGGACACTTTTCATTTTAATGTCTTTATTAATAAGTCTGGATGTTTTTTCATTCCCTCTTCTAACGTTTAAGCAGTATATAAATGGATATAAAACCCTTATAAACCTATTTTGTAAGATTGATTTAGACTTAAATTCTATTTTTTTAAGACCAATTATGTACTTCAGTTTATTTTTGAATATTTGTGTTATTATGCAATAGGCAAGGCTGACTCACTTTTATTTGTCTTTTAATTTACTGGATTTAGTGCATTAAACCTTCTAAGTTCGGTTTGTGTGTCTAACAGTACAGGCTTTCTTCTTGGACCTGCACAGCAATTGGGAATGATGTTTGACCCTGTTCGGGTTTTTGCTACAGCCATATACCTTGGATGCGTGGTTCTAGCACTTATCTGTGCTCTTTGGGTAATCCCTACTCCTTTGATCGCTACAAGCTCCATATAGCAAGTACCTAGTGTTTGAAATACCAATTACTTGCAATTTTTAATGCTCTTGAGTTACTAATCTTAAAAAGTGATATTAGTGAGGACATTTGAATAATAATCTTTTCCACCTTTTTTAACCTGCCGACTTTGATAATGCGCGCTAACATCTTCGTGTTACACCATGAATCTTGTTTCTCTAATCAAGCAAGCTATCTCAATGTGTTCAACAACTTTATGGCCTGTGGTTCTTCCTTTCTTAGAATCTGTTACGATGAATTTTCTAAGAGAAGACAAATAAAATAAGTTTTGCACAAGTTAAAACTAAATTTTTATAAGCTATAATTTGTAAGATCTTTGTCGTTTTACTTCTCTAAAATTAGATTTGTAACTTATACATAAACTAGTTTTAATTTATAAAAAAACTTATTTCACATTTTATGCTCTTTTTCTAGAAGTTATGACGATGAAACATACCCAAACATGCCCTTAGTAGAATGCAAAACTGATTAATTTTTCGTGTTTTGTAGATTCATAGCAAAGTGCTAACCATAGTTGCTGTCATAATTGAGATTGGTGCCCTTATTTGGTGAGTTTGCTTTCAATAGCGCTGTTTCCTGACATAAATTTGTGACATGAAAAGTGAAAACCATTTCAACAGTAGAATTTTACATAGAACTCCTTTCCATGACATGTTTGTTTTGTACTTTTACGTAGATCATTAATTATTCCACGTTGTTACAGGTATAGCCTCAGTTATATACCTTTTGCTCGAAGAATGGTTTCTGAGTTGATGATCAGATTATGTGATACAGAACTTTGAAAATCAAATAAAATAAAGCAAATCAAGGATGCTCTTTTTTGATTCTGCTGGGCTGAGTTGGAACTACTGATTGATTATGAAATTCAGATATTAATCTTGTGCCCTAATTCTTTTCCTTCCACACGAGACACAAATAATGAATTAAAATGGTTTCCCCGTAGATTTTGAAAAGGTGTTTGAGGTGGTGCTTTTACTCAGTACTTCATATACTTAGTATTCACCCCAATTTGCTTAACAATCTATATTATGTTGAAAGTACAAAACATTGATCTTCTCTGATAAGAAAGTGTTTTGAATTTTATGTATATTTTTAGATATTAAAAGAATATTTAAACTATTCCATTCCAAATGTGGAATACCTGCTCAATAACGGTTCTTTTAACTCAAAGGAACTTACAGTATTGTTATTAAGTCGATTTATTATTTAAGAAAGAAAAGACTACAACAAGTGTAACTAATATTCTATGTAAGTAGATGCGATATGAATGTCTTGAGGAGTTCAATGATTTGAGTTAAATTGCGAATGTTAGATATGATATAGTATGTTTATGAATTATTTGAAGAAATTATTTTATTAAAATAAGTTGTTGACTGATATGAAAGTGATATGTTGGGACAGAAGTGATATATAGAAATATTTGCAAAAGGAGTTGAAAAGGAAGTGGTTATATTATTAATAGAAGGAAATGATACAATATATGGAAAAAGGGTTAAGTATTGAGAGAGGAGTTATTTGTGAATTGAATGAGGAGGAAGGTTACTCGTTTATTATTGTGAAATTATTATGAAGGAAGAAGTTATGTACCACTTATTTGAAATAACTTGCAAATCAATGCAATCAATTAAAGATAAAAAATAGTCAACGTGAAATCTTAAAATTCTTTACCAAAAAATTCAATTTTAATTTGAATCAAGAAGACAATTGATTAGAAGACTTGATTAAAAAAACCGATCTCCAAACTGAAATCAATTAATCACTTGAAACAATCAATTAAAATTGCCACATTGTGAAATAAAGAGTACATTCAATTAAATTGCACATTCAAATTTTTAAAGAAATACAACAACAATAAGCACAGTTGATTAAATGTGAAAAATAGTTAATTTATTTTTCAAGAATGAAGATTTGAGAAATACCAAATCAACATGTTTTTAAAATATACATATGACACAGAGGTGACTTAATTGAACTCTAGAAAGCTATTACAAAACACAGAACAATATATAGAGAAGGCAGAGTTGTAGTATAGGAAAATTCAATTAATTGAAATGCGAAAACAATTGATTAAAAGATTCTTAGTAGTAAAAAAAATTATACAGATTTAAAACGCGATTCAAAAAAGGGTTAAGAGAGAGCAAGAATACTAAGAACTATACTGGTCCATTATTCCTCAAGAGCTACATCAATCAACTCTTGCACCATGCAAGAACAACCATTACAAAAAATCGTCTGTGGTGGCAGTTATTCTTGTATACAACATCATTTATAAATGTCACTATATATATGTCTGGCAGTTCTGCATACTGCCATAAATCTGAGGACCACAAAATATAAAATGACATTTTTACATGAACCACTACAGCATCCCCACCATATAACAACTCAATTTTTTGCATGTAAGTAATGTTGCTTTAAATTGCCATAATTGTTTTAATTGACAAATCCCATTGACAAAAAAAAAAATTATACATCCGAATGAATGTCATTATTGTTGTTCTAATATGAGGCTTGTAATGGTCCTTATTATAATAAATTTATGAATTATAATATGTGAGTTATAACTATCATAATTCGAATATTAAATAAATAGAATATATCCAAAACATTTTATAATTATCCAGCATTTCATAACTACTAATAATATTAAATATATTAAACTTGCTTTTATAATTACGTATTGGAATGGAAATACATAGGGCCCACAAGTTTTCTTTTCTTGTTTTTTTGAAAAACTGATCTTCTTAGAAAGAACAACGTAGACCTTAATTTTTCTTTGTGATGGAAAATACATAGGAGTAAGGTCAATTATTGTCTGACCCATAAAATCATTTTTACAAAATGTTGTTTTTAATAAAAACTTTGTAAGTCCTGATTTTCCATTATAATGGAAATATGTGAGAGCAAAGTCAATCTTTGTCGGACCCACACAAAAATTTTAGAAAAACATCTTTTTGGAAAGAATTATGTAGGCCCTGGTTTTCCACTGTAATTGAAATTTGTACTTGCAAGGTCAATTTTATTCATATCCAAAAACAAATGTTAAAAAAGTTATCTTATTAAAAAGAACTATGTAGGTTGTGGTTTTTCCTTGTCAGACCTATATTTTTTTTTTTGAAAAATTGATATTTTTAAAAAGAACTATGTAAACCCGAACTTTTCATTGTAATGGAAATATAGCAGCAAGGTTAATCCGTGTCGCGCACACATGAAAATTTAAAAAATAAAATCTTTTTAGAAAGCACTACGTAAGTCTTGATTTTTCATTCTAATGAACATATGAAGGAGCAAAGTCAACTCTTGTAGGACTCACACAAAAATTTTAGAAAACATATGTTTTTAGAAAGAAATACGTAGGTTTTGACTTTCCATTGCAATGAAACTACATAGGAGTAAGGTTAATCTTTGTTAGGGACACAAAAAACGATTTTAAAATATGGTCTTTTAAAAAGAACTACTTAGGCCCCGAGTTTCAATTGTAACGGAAATATGTAGGATAAAGGTCAAGTCTCGCCGAGCACACATGAAAACATTAAAAAAGTTATCTTTTTAAAAATAAATATGTTGGCCTGACTTTTCAATTCTAATGGAACTATGTAGGAGTAGGATCAATCCTTATTGAACACATATTACTTTTTTTTTTTGAAAAACTAATCTTTTTTTATAAAAAAAAAGCTACATAGATCCCGATATTCTATTGTAAAGGAAATATGTAGGAGCGAGGTCAATTCTTGTTAGGTCGACAAAAAAATTTTAAAAAGAAAATTAGAAAGAACTATGTAGGTTTTGATTTTTCATTATAATAGAAATATGTAGGAGCAAGTACAATCATTGTCGAGCCCACAAGAACACTTTCAAACGAAGAATTTTTAAACAGAACTACATAGGCTATGATTTTGCATTATAATAAAAACATGTAGGAGTTAGATCAATCCTTGTTAGGTCCATTAAAAATATTGTTACAAAATTATGTTTTTAAAAAGAACTACGTATGCTCTGGTTTTTCATTGCAATGGAAATATATAGGAGCAAAGTCAACTCTTGTATAACCAATAATTTTTTTTTAAAAATATCTTTTCAAAAAGAATTATGTGGGCTCTGATTTTCCATTATAATAGAAATAAATAGGTACAAGGTCAATACTCTTCGATCTAAATAAAAAATGTTAAAAAATTTTATATTTAAAAAGAACTATGTAGGCCATGATTTTTCATTATAATGAAAATACATAAGAGCAAGGTCGATCCATGTCGGACCCATAAATGTTTTTTCAAAGAATTGATATTTTAAAAAAAACTAGGTAGGTCATGATTTTCCAATCTAATGAAAATGTGAGACCAAATTCAATCCTTGTCTAGGTCACACAAAAATATAAAAAAAAAAAATATTTTTAGAAAGAACAACATAGGTCCTAATTTTCCATTCCAATCAAAATACGTAGGACAAGGTTAATTTGTGTTGGGCACAAAAAAATATTTTTTAAAAGATAATCATTTTAAAAAGAACTGCATAGGCCTTGATTTTTCATTATAATGGAAATATTTAGGGGCATGGTCAGTGATTGTCTGACTCACTAAAAACATTTCTACAAAAGGCTCTTCTTAAAAAAAACTATGTAAGCCTTGATTTTCCATTGTAATGGAAATATGTTAGAGTAAGAGAGTCACATCTTCATGAACCATCCTTACACCTAACTAAATGCAACTTTCATCATTACACCTTTTAACTAAATACAACTTTCATCATTACAACTTCTAATTAAATGTAACTCCAATCATTACACCTTCTAACTAAATGCAACTCTCCTCATTACACCTTCTAACTAAATGGAACTCCCATCATTACGCCTTCTAACTAAATGGAACTCCCATCATTACACCTTCTAACTAAATGCAACTCCCATCATTACACCTTCTAACTAAATACAACTACCATCATTACACATTCTAACTAAATGCAACTTCCATCATTACACCTTATACTAAATTCAACTCCTATCATTACATCCAAACTACCCCATGCACCTTCGTGAATCTTCAAAACCTCCACTTACTCATTCATGTACCTTCCTAACTACTTCATGAACTTATAGGAGATTAGTTAGTTTTAATCATAGTTAACTTTGTCAATATTTTGTTAATCTTTTGAACTTTGGATGTTCATTAACTATCATAAATTGAAATGGTGAATTAGAGAGTGAATGAAAGTGTTAGCACCAAGGCATGCTAGGTGACTTGATAAGTCAACTTGGATCAAAGCTTGCTAAATGATTTGATGAAGCCATAACGGACCTTGATGGGAGATCTCTTGAGTTTTGGTATAGAACTTAGGTTGTGTGTGTGTGTGAGTGTGATTTTTGATTCAAAACCATGCATAGTTCATTCAATTTTGTTTCGATCATCCATTTTAATTTGAAATTATTCTATCTGACTAGGATTGACCAATGGTTAATTTTTTTTTCTATTATAGTCCTTTTCATCTTTTATTAGTGACAAACTTTAAAGTAATCGTTAGTTCTAGGAAGGCAAAGGTTGAATAAAGTTGTATAATAATTTTAAAGGAAGTTTACAATAATTTTATAAGTGTGTCTACACAAAAATCAAGAGCAGATAATTTGAGTAATAAAAATTAGTAGTAAATACTAACATTATATTGATTCACCTTAGAAATTTTGATTTTGGATATGATTTTCCTTGCTCAACTACAAAAGGTATCATTAATCAAAATTTTATAACAAGTATTCTCACTTTTACCTAATCACTTCAACATGCAATTTTCCTTTGTCAACTATAAAAGGTACTACTAATAAAAAAGTTATTATTGCTAATCATTTCTAACTTACAATAAGTACAAAATAGACATTTGTGTCTATTCACTAATATCCTTATGAGATTAAGCATGAGTACACAATGTCACCCTTGGTCGAGTATACAAAGTTGTTTCTAGCGATATAACAAAAGGTATTTGAAATAATGTGTCCACCTGTAATCAATGTATCTTGATAATATCAATGTGTAAGAGTCTCTTTATTCTTTTCTTCTTGTGTCTTGTCTTCGTAAGGTCTATTCTTTTCATATATGTGCCTTGTCTTATAGATTTCATCTAGACTTTATATATGTTTGAACTTTGTGCATGCTTCATCTAGATCTTTAATGAAAGTTAATCTAATCTTTTTATGAAATATCTTCTTTGTTAAACTTTATCTTGTGCTTTAATTAGACTTTGTAGTTTCAAAGAAATTTATATATGTTTCATACTAGTAAACTCTAAGACACATCAAAATATGATTTTGTTTGTTATTATGAAAAACTGAGTGTCTTAGCAAGACCTATAGATTTAGACTTGTATCTAATCATAAAGAATCTCATCTATGTTTGGTCTATTTTATTCTCTGTATAACAACAAAAATTGTAATAAAGATAACTAATTACAATACTGATGTTTCTATTATCATAAAGAAGTTCGCTCTTCCCTTTCAAGATTTATTTTTATTGTTTGTTTTCTCAATCAAACTTTGTGTAAAAATGTATGTAATAAAGTTTATCTAATTAGATATTATTTTACATGTAAGAAGGTTTGTGAGAAGCTTAGCTATATTTTCTATATTAATGTGTTGCAAGGTTAGTTTCATGTATGTCACTTTTTAGTATGGCTATAAGTGTAGATGTAGCAGACATGATAATAGATTCATTAAGAGGACTAGAGGATGAGGTAGAGTCTAAAAGTGTAGTGATGTTGATGAATCAATATCAATATTAGAGAATTTATAAAAAGAAAATTTAAATTGTAAAAAAAAGATATTTATATAGATTTTCTTAGTACAAGATAAAAAAAACTAATTAATTGATATTAACAACAAAATTAAAAGAAAATAACAATGAGTCTTATGCAATAAGAAACTTTAAAAGGACTTTTAAGTTGAATCATATGAATGTCATGTGAGGCTTGGAAATAAAACATTGGAAAACAATGGGAAAAAGTATACTATGTATTTGTGAAAACAAGTAGAATACACAAAAAGGGATTATTAGATTGTGTATTTAAAACTTATAATTTTTTTTCATAACATTAGGGTATGATGAAATAAAATTAGTCATAGTTTTAATTTTACAAATAAATTGTAAAAAAAAATTGTAATATCAATGTTTGATGAAATATAGTCAAACACAATTTTAATTTGATCGACACATTGTGAATTTTTTTTTGTAAATCTTGTTTAAAAATGGCTCTCTTCTTTGGTTAGTTGCATCAATAAATTGATGAATTATGCTTGATATATTTATATTAATTAGTTCATCTATAACAAATACTACATCCAGTTTTTTTATCAAGTTTCATTAGGTAGACTATTAATGCAAATACAAATCGAGTATTAGTTGAACCTCAATTAATCCTAACTAAAATTTGTAAATTTTTTAGATGTCGTATTCGTCGAAAGTCGCAAATACTCTCCATTAGTCAGACAAAATAATCATTCAAACCTTCAACCTTCAACCTTTCCTATGTTATCCAGGAGTGGCTAAAGTGTAAACAATACTTAGGTTCAACCTGGAATGACTTAAATAAAGAATAGTTCTCAACGAGGTCAGCAATGAGTGGCTATGATTTGAAAGAATACTTGATTTCCAGGAGTAACTAGATGCAAAGAATACTCAAGGTTAGTGAGGAGTGACTTGAGTAAAGAATACTCAAGGGGTTAGTCACGAGTTATTATGAGCCCAAAGAATACTTGACATGTACTTCACATCATCAGTCTACTTAGTTGAACTTGATTGGTTTGGTCAAGAACTAGATGTAGTTTGTTGGGACAAATGAATCAGTATAAATTATGTGTAGTTCTCTCTCCCTGGTCTCTTTTTATACTACATATTATTATTGATTACACTAACCCAAAAGGGAAATTCATAAGAATTTACTAAAATGTTTTATTGAACACTTTTAAACTAAATATTTGATCTACATTAGAATTGGTTGGTCAAACACTAAAACCATGATCTAATCACTTTGTTAAAATAAACATGAATATATGTTAGTTAAATGATTTAATTGAATTGTAAATTTGAGTCTGACTTGACCTTTGAACTTGAAAAGCTAAGAATAAATTAGAGTTTAGACATGTCTATGTTTCATCATATCTATTATGGGTTGTATTTAAGAAAAAAGTTTTTATGCTTTATCAGACAAAATTTGTTGAAAAGTTTTTATAAAAAGATATCTTTCTAAATCAACCTTTCTTAACGAACCTTCTAAGGTTAAATATGTATTAAGTGTTGTTTGTCAAATGAAAAAATCACAATCCGACCTTTACTCAGAATAAATAAGAAACATCCAGACAAATGATCGAGAGAAGTTGACAAAGTGCATTTGACAAACCAAATCGTCTTCTCAACATGATTAATAAAAAACTTTTCTAAGTTAATTAACTCACAATGCAACCCTCTCTTCTGATGATTTTCTTGTTTTTCAGATAAGCAAGTCCATCCAATCAAGACTATAAAATTATTGGGTTGAATTACCTCCTTTGTAAAGACAAAAATGTATTTCTTTATTCTCTTTCATAATTGTCCATTAATTTTCTACATTTTTGCGATTGTTCTTGGTGGAGTTATATTGCACCTCGCAAGTTAGGATTTTAAATGAGGAAATATTAAGTTTACATTTAAGTAAAAGCGTAGTGTGTGTAGTGATGATACTAAATATGTGGTTGTGTATGATTATTTAAATACCTCTTTCTTGTTTACCTTAAAAAATGCAATTCCAAATTGACATGCTTTGTTGTCTTAGAATATTCTTTAAATTTGAAATATGAATTTCTTTTGTAGAAATTGTTATTATTTTATATATCAATTTTTGTTTTCTAGTCTTAACGATGTATATATGGTTTTGTTTAATACATTTTAAATTTTAAGTTCTAACTTCTCTGGTAGAAATTGATAATTAATTTTCTATTTTAAGCTCAAGTTTGGAAATAGGGAGGACCTCAATTCAAGAAATGGGAGTGGACTTAAAATACTCATTTAACTAAATTACGAACATAGTTAACCACATTTAATAACTATGTTATAACCCAAGTTTTTTCTAGTCAAGTGTATTAATAGTTATACTCTCCAAAGTCCCAGTAATCAACAACCATTGAACAATTAACTTTTGAAGGAATTATAGTCATTTTAGATTAATTACCATGATTTTCAAATGAAAATTCCATTTAACCAATTAGTCAACTAAGTTAACCATACTTCAAACTACATTAACCAAACCGTTTACAAGTCAAGTGCAATGTTGTAATTAATAAAATTTTCCATCTCATGGCCCCAACAAATAACTTAATTTGCACCATTAATTGCAAAGGGCATCTCCAAGGGATTAATGTCATTCTTAGGTCAACATATATGATTTTCAAAGTGAAATTCTCATTTAATTAATAGGCCAACACAATTAACCACATTTCATAATTATGTTAACCAAACTTTTTTCCAATCAAGTGTAGTGATGTAATCAATACAATTCTCCCACCCAAAGTCATAGGGAACAATATCAATTGAACGAATGCCTTCATAAAACATACATTTTAGAACTACGTTAACTCATTTTTTCTAGCTAAGTGTATTGTAATAATTAGTAGTTATATCACCCAAATTTCCAAGGATCAATAACCATTGACTTTAGAAGAGGTTATTATCAATCTTAGGTTAGTGACCATGATTTTCAAATGAAAATACTCATTTATCCAATTACCTAACAAAGTTAACCATATTTTAGTACTATGTTAAACCAAAATTATTATCATTCTTAGGTTAGTGACCATGATTTTCAAATGAAAATACTCATTTATCCAATTACCTAACAAAGTTAACCATATTTTAGTACTATGTTAAACCAAAATTTTTTGAGTCAGGTGCAATATTGTAACTAATAAAATTTTCCACCCAATGTCCCCAACAAAGAACCAAAATTGCACAAATAATTGTAAATGACATTTCTTGTGATATGCACATTTAACTCACCCAAAAGAAAGTTAACTACATTTCTCAACCCTTTTAACCAATCAATTTATAGGTCTAAAATCAATCATGGAATCAATCACTTTTCCCCCAACCTAAGTGTTATCCATTCACTTTAGTTCAATTCATGCAAAGGTCATGCTCATTCTTAGGTCAATGAACATGATTTCCCAACTTAACACATTTAACCAACTACTAACTACATGTAACTACATTTGACCATGAGTTTAACCACTATTGTTACCAATGAAGTCCAAGGGTGTGAATAACAAAATTATGTATGGAAGTTACAAAGGACTTCTTGCACTAGATCATGGAATCACTCACTCTTCCCCTTAAAAAGGGTGTCAACCACAAAAAGTAGCTTATCAATTCACTTTAGCCTAGTTCATGGAAAGGTCATGCTCATTCTTAGGTTGACCAACATGATTTCCAAACCTAACTCACATTTAACCAACGATTGATCACATGTAACCACATTTGATCATTAGTTTAGCCATTGTTATTAGCAATGAAGTCCAAGGTTGTGAACAACAAAATCAAATCATGTCATTGAAGCCATCAAACATTGACTGAGCAATACATGACCAAGGGATTGATGAAATTCATAAGGATTCCATAATTGATATGCACATTTAACCCACCCCATAATAGAGTTAATCACATTTCTTAACCATTTTTAATTAATCAATTTACAAGTCCAAATTAGTCATGGAATCAATCACTTATCCCAACCAAGGTGTTAATTATAAAAAAGTTGCTTATCCATTAACTTTAGCCCCACTGATTCAGTGGTCATGCTCATTCTTAGGTCATTAAATAAGATTTCCAAATCTAACTACCATTTAGGTCAGGAACAAAATTATGCATTGGAAACCATGAAGGGGCATCTTCGGTTGGACTGTTCATTAAGGAAAGCACCAACAAGGGATTAATGACATTCATAACCATTTTGAAACTATAAGTCATTTAACTAATCCTATAACCTAGTTAACCACATTTGGCAACCAATTTAACCAAACATGTTGTTGTCCATCTTCACTAATGGAATCAATCACAATTTCAATTTGTTTATAATTGCCAAAAGCATAATGTGTTAAAGCTAAAGTCCAACACCCCAAGGTTTAATTTAGTGCTTCAAAACAACTAAGTGTAAAATATCACACTTTGTTTGTAAAATGTTAAAAATAACAGATCATGTAAGACGCAAGTGTTTTGTCTAATAGACGATACAACACTGTGCAATCTTTTCTTAGAGTATGATAAGTTGCATAAAAGGACAGATGCGTAAAACAAACATCAGTTATACACATAGGCTAAGCATATCCCGTACTTAAGTTAAATATCCACGAGCTTATGCTATGTATACATGGAATGTCTATCTGCCAAAGAGATCCATTTGAATTCAGATATTAAAGATCTCTCAAGACGTGACTTAAAGTTGTTTTCTTCATTAACTTTCTAACACAAAGACATTGTCAACTCTGACCTAGCTATCTACCCTATATGAAAGGCACATCAATCATAAAATTGTGCAAAAGGCTACACTATCCATTTACAAAAGAATGTTGTGAAGAAAAAGGAGTAAAGATTGAGGTTGTATTAAATGCAACAATCATAATAAAAATCATCAGAAGCAAAATGAACAATACATAGATGCTAAAAATGCTCAACGACTATAAATGATCATCAAATAACTATCTCCTTCAAACAACCTTATAAAAAGGAATTCATTAAGAAGAAGAAGAAGAAGAGACAAGGAGATAAATAGAAGAGAGGATATGGAATGCCAAAAAAACTGCTCATATGAAGAGCATTCCTCTAAGCTAAGAGAGCAGAGGTTGCACCATGCAGATATGCTGATAAGAGGATAACGCACACCTTATAGGCTCTTAGAAAGATCCTCAAGCTGAATGAAGATTAAAGCATTCGAATCCTAAGAAACCCAAGGAAAACACTTAGAGTGTTTATTCAACTACCTAGGAGAGTGAACCAAATCATTCTATACTTCAAAAGACGTTATTCTCCTTAGAGAGAGCAAGATGATCCGAATTAGGAGAGAACGCCTAAACATTGTATTCATTGTCAAACACAATCCTCTATAATCATCATATTCAATGATCATTATAGGTGAAACATATCGAAATGTGTTTCACATTAAGTCTTATATTTACATAAGTATGTATTATCTCTCACATTAAAGAATCTTAGTCTAAATAAATAAAAAAGTATCATAAACAAATGATTTACTTGTAGTTAGTCAAATATGTTTGATATAATAGATCAAATAAAGGTTTTGATAATACTATATTATAAACTTAGAATTAATCAAATCATATTTATGAAAAGACTTTAAAAATTATTAAATCACAACTCAAGATTTCTTTTATTATAATTTTTTTTCCACAAATTTGTTGTCATAACTTAAAGTGATTAAATTAATTAATTAAAAAGTTTATAATAAAAAAATCATTGTGGTAAATAATGATTAATATAAAACTCATAAAAGTTTTATTTGTTTTGAAATAAATATTCTTGAAGTTCCTTGCTAATTTAAGTATTGTAATATAGTAAGGGTTTACATCAAACTAGTGTTTTTTTTTTTTTTTTTTTTTTTTTTTTTTTTATTTTTTTTTTTTTTTTTTTTTTTTTTTTTTTTTTTTTTTTTTTTTTTTTTTTTACATTACATTATATTTCTTCTCTTAAATTTTGAATTTTAAAAAATAAAAATTACCGTGAAAAAGATTTATTCTTGTCTCCTTCCTTGGTAGGTCGAGGTTCCAGGACCATCCATTTGGTGGGAACTCCATTCCTAAATGCTTTTCCGTTTCTCCCACTTCCTCTGTCACCGTCCTCCTCTTCACGCCATGGCGCGTGCCGTCACGTGCGCAACTCAGCCGCCTAATATCTTTCCCGCATGCAATAGCGCCATCTCTAGCCGCGTCTCTCTGTTCTTGAAATGCCCGCGTTTTGGCCGCAGTTTTCATGCGCTCACCCGGTGCCGGAGCGAAGGTAGCAACCGCATCGTGCCAAGAGTTCGCTCCGAATTGAAGGAGTATCGGAAGGTGAGGCGAAGAGCGTCCAAGAACAAAGAGAAAGAGTTGCAACTCCGCGTGGACATTTGCCTCGAAGAAGATTTGCCTGACGATCCCGAAATCTTGGTGCTCATTCCCAAACCCAATATTTAGTTTGCTAGAGATTTCTAATAGAAGAAAATAAAAGTTATTTAGGATAAAAGTTTGTTTTTGAAAAAAAAAACTAACATCAAAACACTCTTAGTTCAGTTTGTTTTTATGTTAATATTGACTAACTGATAATTTTATTTCATTTCTTCTTCGGATTTTCTTATTCTAAAAGTATTCGTGCAGAATTTTATGTAAGTATATTCTTCATGGTTTCTGATCATGTTTTATTTGTTCCTTCGGGCTCTGTTTGCGAATGGAAAACTTTGAGGTGCGGTGTGGTTTTGGTTTTTTTCAGCTTTTAGGTCTCCGTTTGAGAAGTACTAGAGAGTAACAAAGGGAATGAGTTATACGAAGGATAACTAATATGAAGCTTGAGATAAAGTAGCAACATACATGATTTAATTTTACTGATTGAAGTCTTGTGAACTTGCTTGTGAGTTCTGGACTTAGGCACTTATTCAATGATAGCTTACTGCATGTAAGCTTATAGCTCCTTAGATGATCTCCATTGATACTTCTTTTGAGGTTCTTAAGTTTAAAAATTGGAAAAATACTTTTATGAATACACGATTCCAAATTCCAATATACAAAATGAAGAAGGGAGAAATTGGTGCTATGGAAATAAAACTGAAATTCAAACGTGCAATAGGAATTTCATAAGTTTAAGTTGGAGGAGGTTGGCATGACTTCCCCTCCTAAGCAGTTGTTCTTACAGGATGATCAACAGGTTTTTATGATTAAAAACCAAATAATTTGTGAGATAATATGTTTTATGATGCATTTCATTCCTTAGATGATTTTAATATTCGAGTAAAAAGTTGTTAGAAGTTTATAAATTTGACCTAGTATGGTAGGAGCCGTTAAAAGTAATATTAGAGATGCTTTTAGAAGGTTACAAGACACCTCATGAAACACTTGAATAAGTACTTACATGATAAGGTCAAATAAATTCCATATAAACTCTTATAATCATATCCTCTAGAACTTTTCTTATGTGAAAGAAAAGAGATATTTGTATGTGGGTTCTGCATTATTCATTCTTATGTGGTCTCTTTGCTTTTACTTGGTACAGAGCATTGCGGAGTTGCTTCGGCTAAATGTTCCAATGGCGATGAAACTGGCTTTTGATGGTTTGAAAGGTTCCGGTTATAAAACACGAGACACTGCAATAAGCGATGTTGGTGGGTTTGATAGTGTGGAGGTATCCATACTTCTTTGCAATGATGAGTTTATTCGAAAACTTAATAAGGAATGGAGAGATGAAGACCATGCCACAGATGTTCTCTCAATGTCAAGTCATATACCTGAGCTCAAGATTCCTATTGTAAGAATTGAATCGTAGCTGATTATAAGTTGCATTGGGTGTTGTTGACAATAAATAAAATTTAAGACGTAAAGTTGGATGATAACTACGTGATGAATTGTTTGCAGCTCATGTTGGGTGATATTGTAATTTCTGTTGAGACAGCTGCAAGACAAGCAGAGGAAAGAGGGCACACTCTTATTGATGAGATCCGAATCCTCATGGTTGGTTTCATAATATTCTGACTATTTCCTGTTTGGTACTGAACTTTATTGTGTTAGATTATGGTAGCTGTCTTCTGCTATCAGCATAAGTGGAAAATAAGCTGGAATTTCATTCTCTTCTCAGCGTGGGTGTGTAGTTCAAACATATAATACAATGAACATATTAGAATTTTATCTTCTAATACTGTGTGTATGTTGTGTGAACTGAAAGATGAACTTGAGAATATCAATTACTTCATCTTTTTGCAGGTTCATGGCTTGTTACATCTTTTGGGATTTGATCATGAAATAAGTGAAGAGGCTGAAGTAGAAATGGAGAGAGAGGAGGAAATCCTTTTAAAGAGTCTTGATTGGAAAGGAAAAGGGCTAATAAAGAGTGCATGTGATGCTGAAGCAAATTCAAATTTAAATTTTCATCAAAGCAGTTCAGATGGTAATTGTATTTTTTACTAATACACCTTAGCAATCCTCATACATGATTTGTTGGTTTTATACCTCTCCCTCTAATTCATGTAAGTATTTATTTGCATAAAATGTATATGGGGAAATAATCTTATAGATGAATTGTCAAAAGACAGGAAGAAAGAAGGCAGTCTTAGATTTTACAAACCAAAGTTCAGATATATCTTCTGTGATATGGATGGTATGATTCTAGTGAAAATACACTTTAGATATTCCTTTATCTTTCGTCTGGATTTTAATAGACTTCTGTATTGTACAAAGGAACATTGCTGAACAGCAAAAGTCAAATTTCTTCTACAACTATCAATGCTTTGAGAGAGGCATCTTCAAGAGGGGTGAAAATTGTGATAGCTACCGGAAAAGTAAGATTAATATATCCATGATTTGTCTGGTAGCATGTTAATATAGATTATTTATTCTGTATTGGATAATGGAGATAATTTTTTATTTTGGCTTCTGCTAATCCATGTATAGCTTGGTATATTTTCTTATGGTTGAAATTTTTTCTGAAATTTGGGAAATAGGCTCGTCCAGCTGTGATAGACATTTTTAAAATGGTTGATTTAGCTGGAAAAGATGGCATTGTTTCAGAATTTGCTCCTGGGGTTTTCTTACAGGTAATTTTTCTGTAATTTTTTAATGTTCACGATGCTTCTTAATTTAGAAAGGCTGTCCTTGTATGTAGCTGAAAGCATTATTTAGTTATAATCCCTTGTCTTACATATTCATACGTTTTGTTTGTGTGTTACAATTTAACATACAACCACCTATTTGATATTCTCTATCAAAATTTACCATAAATAGTTTTGCTACCTATGGCCTCCATTATACTATTATTGGTCAAATCTATACTGGAATGTTATTAGGTCCTGTGCAACATTGATATATCTCAAGAGGTGATAGAGAAGCATATCGAGGTATGATATAGTCATGTGATAATGAAGGAAGATTGACAAAGGTGGGAAAACTGACTACACATATCCTGATCAGAAGGAACAAGTGCATAATATGAGACAAACTCAAAAGAAAGAGACATTAGTAGAAATAAAATACTAATTAAGTTTAGGAGAGAAACATCAATACTCTTTTTGCGAACAATGATGTCCTAGAAAGACACATTTGAATGACTAAGTAGAGTGTATCTTGACCAAGTGTGAGGTTATGTACAAAACATGTGGAACGGAAAGCATGTGGAGGAAGGTTGTATAGATGAGAATGAGGGAAAAGGTTTGAGTGAGGTATCTAATCATTAAGGACAATTATAATATCCAACTAATGAGATAACATATGATTAAGACAACACCAAAAAACTGATGTGGATTACAACACATAGTTTTAGCTCAAGGTTAATCTCTTTCCTATAGTTCACATCCAAGAGGGAAAATTTATAAAAGTGGTAAAATAAATAATAAACGACTATTTTAACACTAGAACTTTCAAGGTCACTTTGGTGCTATTTAGGATTTAAAACTATTTTGTGAAGACTTGCCCTTGCATTACGGGTGACAAATGTTCCATATTTAACACTTGAATAGACAAGATGGTGAAAAACAGTGTACTCTACCTACACTAATGTGCTTGCATTGATGTATATATTAGAGTGTTACAAAATAAGGTAAGGCACTTATCTTAAACCTTAACCCTACTGCTGGGTATATGCAAAAAATAATAATAAAATAACATCATTTGCACACTCCCCTTCAAGCTAAATCATCTAGGTGTTAATAGTTGGAGTAGCAGAAAAGAAAGAAGCAGAACCTACTGAAGTCATCTCAGAGATGAAGAACAACAACTGGTGAAACACAGACAAAGGTGTTCCAAAGTGATTACAATGATGAAAAGGTGGCATGTGGAGGACATTCATTGGAAACTAGTTTAACATGACGATGTGTGAAGGTCGGTTACTTATCGACCATCGGGGTTGGGTTGCACTCCTCGAGGCGCACCTAACCCTGACTTCTTCTAATTGAACAACGGTGGATGACACTAGTGATGGCAACGAAGAGTGGCAACAATGTTAACGATGAGGTTGGCGACTAAGGCGAACGTTACCGAAAATAATGAATGAGCTAACAGGAAGGGATCGTATCTGCCTTGAGCAACTTGAATAAATGAGATGGAGAAAATTTGTTTATTCTTCCTACACTGATGTGCTTGCATTGATGTATATATAGGAGTTACAAGACAAGGTAAGACACTTACCTTAAACCTTAACTCTAAAGCTGGGTACATCCAAAAGGAAGTAATAATAAAATAACATTTCATTTTAACATTTACAAAATGTACTTTATTTATTAACAATCCAATTAATTATAAAAAATCTAAGCATACTTCATAAGATTTCTAAAACTAAATCATTATAATGCAAATTTGTAAAATGAAATATTTTTTTCCTTGCTAGTATTCAAAATGAAGAATTTGATGTATAAATCAAATCATATCCATTTTTAGCATTTCAGATACACTCAATGAGGTCAACTTTCTCTTAGTTGCAATGAAAGGATATTTGGTACAAAAAAAGAAAAACATATCAATGCTCACTGTTGGGGATATCATATTGACTAGAGACATGATCAATTTATATGTATAAGTGAGTGCGAACCTCAACTTACTAAGTTGGTTTTGTGAAGTTGAGTTAGGCTTAAATTCCACTTTCTTAAGATGGTATTAGAGCCATTCAGAGCCTATCCTAGTAAGTTTGTTGAGTTTATCGTGTTAGGCACTACTAGGTTTGCTCCTAGTCTTATGCTCTAGTTGTCCAGTTCTCGATGTGAGAGAGTGTGTTTGAAATCCTTCGTTAGTTAGCGATATGTAAGTAAAATTTAAGCCTAACTCAACCTCACAACTAATTTTGGTAAAAATAAAATCCTCAAGTGTTGTACTTGGGGGCGGGGGGCATGAGAACAAACTTAAGGATAAGCTTTGATGTAATAAAGTGAAATTTAGGCCCAACAAATTTCACAAAACCAATTTGATAAGGTGAGGTTTACATCTACTTATATGTGGTGTGAGATATCTAATATTGTTTAATTAAAGAACATGCTGGTCATTAGAATAACTAGAGTAACAATTTAGTAGTACTTCAGGTAGTTTGATGTTTCAATTGTGGACCATGGCGGTCATTTAAATGTGAACTCTTTTATGCATGGATATTTAACTAAAAAGTTCTTCCTACTAAACAATATATTGCTTCTTTGATGGAAGCTTAAGTTTTATTCACCAAAACTATATCCCTAATGATTTTAAAGAAATTCACAAGGTACACATGGCCTAAATTGATAAAAGCAATGAATTGATGAATTTAGCATTGGATTGTTTAATTGAATAAAACCATGAAGAACCTAAATATATTTTGTACACAACTTTTCCTTTTTCATAGTTTCTTTTATGTTCCTGTGTCTTATATTCTATACCACATGACGCCAGGGATTGCTTGTTTATGGCAGACAAGGTCAAGAAATATTTAGAAGCAACTTAGATCTAAATGTCTGTAGAGAGGTAACATTTTCTGCTTACTTAAATTAGTGAACAACTTATATTTCTTGGACTATAAATTTTTTAAGTTTCTTTCCTCTTATTTTATTCAAATGAGAAAAAGAAAACATTTTTGATCCAGCTCACTTTCAGGTGTTTGTGAAATCACTTTCTTATATCAGTTTTCTACATAACAAAAAAGATTGAGGATTTCAATTTTCGAATATAAATATCTGATTATTGATTCAGGACTTTCATTCCTGTCATTGAATGAAAAATAATTGTGTTTCTTTAACATACAGGCATGTCTTTACTCTTTGGAGAGTAAGGTACCACTTATTGCATTTTGTGAAGGCCGTTGCTTAACCCTATTTCATGATCCGCTTGTTGATTCACTGCATACAATATACCACGAACCGAAGGTACCCCGTTTTTGGAATTTTATATGCTTTATCGCATTCAATCTTGCCATTTACTATGTCTTACCTAGAAATACTTCACAGGCTGAGGTCATACCTTCTGTTGAACATCTATTGGCTTCTTCTGAAATACAGGTATTCACGTGGGCAAACCCTTACTATCTAGTTTCATCTTTCGATTAATATATTCATGGATGTTGAATGATAGCATTCTTAACAATGCATTATATGAAGCTAATTTTCACTGCACACTAAAGGTATCCCAAGCCAATAGAGGAGGAAAGATATTAAAGATAGGATTTGATCTTAGTATTTAGAGAAATGTATACAATTGATAATTAGGGATATTCTCCATTATTAGCTATTATTAGGATTTCCTATCTTATACTTTGAATGATTGTAAATAAACGATTTACATGTGTGATTAAATACACAATTTGTAACAATAGAGAAACTCTTTAATGTATTAGATCCTAAAGAAAGTTAAGGAAGAGGGTATGTTCGATGTCCCAGACTTTAATGCGAGAGCCATTTGCAAGAGTAACAAAAGGCAGGGAGTCCGAAAAGGTAAAGGAGGAAAAATAAAATTGGTTACCAGTTATATGATTTGAGACACCAAAATCAAGTATCCAAGGTCCAAAAGAGGAGGACTAAGAGAAAAAAAGGCTATAGGATTACCAGATTGAGCCATAACTGAAATAGGTGATGCAGGTTGGTTGGTTGCTTGGAGCTTGTGAAGTGCATGATACTCAATGAGAAAATATCCAACAGTGAATGGAGGATCGTAGTAGTCCTATGAATAGTGCAAAACACTGCATGTGAATAGTGCTCAAAACAGTGCATTGTAGTAAAAAGTAGACAAAATTCCCTCTGAAGGTTTCACTTGTTGTCGTAGCACCTGTAGTTGATCCTCTTCCACCTCCACTTCCCACATACTAGAACATGGGCACAATAAAAAGTGTCACTTGGTGATCCTCCTATAGCATCTCTTGCTTCAACCGCTTTTCCACTAATGTCACTTACTCCTAAACCTCCCATTATGATATGCAACAATATTCAATCAACTCATAATTCTAACCCTTTATATGCCTTTGTTCTAATAAGTGACCATTCGCCTCCTTATTTTTCTTTTATCTCTTCTTCGGACTCTATGTCTATGCCTAAGTCTAGTCTACTAGTGAAGCCATGGTTGAACATAGTTGGCAATATGTGATGCTAGCAACACATGGAGCTTGTTCCCTGCCTCCAGAAAAAACTACATTTGGGTGTCACTGGGTCTATACAATGAAGATCATAATCGATAGTACAATTGATAACTACAAAGCTTGCCTTTTGGATAAGGGTTATACTAAGATTTTTGGCCTGGATTTGAACTATGTAAGAATATAAAGAATTATTTTTTTGATAATAATTACACTACTTACATTCTCATAATCTTTATTTGTAATAATCAAAACCTTTGTAAAAGGAAATAAAAATATGTTAAAATGAATAGGAAGCTTCTGTAGATATTTTTCTAATTATTATCAAGTTGGTAAATGAATATCAATCATTGCCAACTTACTTTTCTAGAAGATCGTGGAATATGCTATGAAGAAGTCCTTTATGAAAAGGTCTATTATTTGAAATTCTGTAAGGACATGAGTTGTAACCACTAGGTCCCTGTCAAGATTATCTTTAATGAAGTGCCTTTCAATTCCAATATGTTTGGTCCTATTTTGTTGGATGGCCAATGCTCATGGCTGACTAGCTATCACAATACAATTACATAGTGATGTCAACCTTTATTTAAGATCACTAAGTATGATTTAAGGTGATCAATTCATATTTCTTTGGGAGACGAAAATCCCATTTTTTGAATAAACAATTTCTATTCCAGTGAAATACTTAATTTTTCACCCATTTTTTCATTTCAAATTAGGCTGCCAATTTTTCCTTTAAAGGAAATTTCTTCATTTCATCATCTCCTGCGATGATCCATGTCATTCACATTGTCAAACAGTAGTGTAAGTTTACCTATAACAAAGTGCTTTATGTATAAAGTATGATCTCCTTGACTTTGCTTATATCATAAGAAAGACATTGTTTTTGTAAATCTCCCAAACCATACCCTTGGAGATTGTTTAAGAGCATATAAGGTCTTTGTTAGAATCTGCTTTTATTAGTTGTATTATTCGTGTTTTATTATTTCCTTATTTAGCAGACTATAATTATAGTGAATGATGGTATCCCACAATCATAGAGATTTGGGTGACTAGGCGGTATTATTATACTTCCTAAATAGCTTTCTAGCCTTGTATATATGAATTGTAATCTCAGCATGATATGAATAAGAGTGATATTCTTTTCTACCCTAAATTATAACATGGTATCAGTCGTAAACAATCCTAGGAGCCGCCTCTGACTGTACACACCCAAACCCTAGACGGCAGCCTTCATTGCTGTCGCAAACAAAACCTTAGCGCCGCCTCTGACTGTGCTTGACCAAACCCTAGACAACAGTTCCTATTGTTGTCCATCATCTCTTTTAGGACAACCTTCATTGCTGTCAATGTTTTTCTTTGCCTTCTCAGCCTTGCTATTGTTCCTTGCCGTCATATTTTGTTCACTACATGGAACTCCCAGCCCCAATTGTTGGAGTGATGACCAATCAAGAACAACTACAGAACCTCAACACTACCTACCGATTGACCGGAAAAAATTATTTGAAATGGGCCCAGCTTGTTAGCAGAACTTTGAAAGGTAAAGGAAAAGCTCACCACTTGACTGACGACGCTCCTC
>Ga0099824_1002146_pt1 | contig 28701 bp, 14 predicted proteins | sample SiratrowhiteBW_FD_76837 | JGI IMG/M metagenome (GOLD analysis project Ga0099824, IMG submission 76837) | Root nodule microbial communities of legume samples collected from California, USA - Siratro white BW | ecosystem: Host-associated > Plants > Roots > Nodule | place: USA: California... | reverse complement strand
TAATAAATATATATATATATATATATATATATATATATATATATATATATATATATTTAAAAAAAAAAACTAAAAATAAAAAAAGAACATTATTTAAGAAAGGAAAGAATAATAATAGATACATTAAAAACATTGTATAAAATACTTTTTATTAATTAAAATTTAAAAAAATCTTATTATTTTAATATAAACTTATTAATTTTGAATATCTATTTTTTTAATTTATTGTTTTCAAAAAATAAAAAATAAAAGAATGAAAAAAGTAAGATTTTTATTTTCCTCATCCCGTGGCAATTGGGGAAAATATTTCTCAAGAAAAACTTAAAATTTATATCTCCCTTCTTCATTTTCCCCTTTAGTTACTTTTTTTTAACATATTTTTCATGAAATATATGTAGGTAAAATTTGAAACAAAAACTGTGCTGGCAACAGAGTGGAACTCCTCTACTTGAAGGTTTCAACTTTGAGGATAAACCTCACTCTGCTGCTCCCACTCAGGGTTTATCGTTTAACGCTTACTCCGTACTGCATCCTCAACCCCAACTGGTAAAGTCTCAAACTTCAATCATCTTTTCATTCGTTTTGCCTTTTTCCTCTTCGTAGTTTGTTTTCATGTCAACTTAGCATCGACGCTTATCAAATATGGAAATCACTTATCATGTGTTCTTGAATAGGGCCTTATCACCAAACCCTAATTGGAAATCTAGTGTTTTCACGTTTTAGTTGATTTGTGTGTTTTGGAATCTGAAGATTCTTTTATGTGCTTTTAATGAATGGTATATCTTTTTCTGAGTGAATGGCAATTTGCACTTAAAAACAACCGGAAGTGAAACATTGATAATTTTCTGAATTTCTGTTCATTTTTCTGGTCTTCCCTGGTTATTGTATATGCTATTGACTTCTCATCTATGATGGAAACCGACACAAAACAACACCTAAATAAAACAAACAAACCAACATAAAGATGGAAAGAGAACGAGCAGCATCACTACAAACTGCACATGCTACTATGGATTCAACAACAGAAAGCTATATGATCGTGATTTGTGCTATTAATAATTAATCAACACATAAAGATTGCTAGTGGAAGTTTTGGTTTCTTAGGGAGTTATTCAATGCTTAGAACATTAACATTGGAAGTCTTTGAACATATTAAAATCTTCCTTGCAGATTTGTGCTATTTTGGAAGTGAAACAGACTGAGTGTGAACTGTTTACCAGGCATGGCAAGCTTTTTGGCAACATCGGCCATCAGCTATTCTCCAGTCAATAATGGTTCTATGGGATTTGGAAAATCAGGGGGTTTTTCTAAAGGAAGGTGTTGCATAAAAGCAATGAAGATAGAGAAATCATTGGAGGAATTGTACAATGTGAAAGTGGAAAGAAAAGTGTCTCCTGAGAGACTATCCGAGCTTGGAGTATCAAAATGGTCAGTGTGGAAGACTGGGAAAAGCAAGCTCCCCTGGGACTGGCAGGTAGACCAACTTGTGTACATAGAAGAAGGGGAAGTGAGAGTTGTACCTCAAGGAAGTAAGCGTTACATGCAGTTTTTGGCTGGAGACTTGGTCCGGTACCCAAAGTGGTTTGAAGCTGACCTCTGGTTCAATGGCCCATATCAAGAACGTTATAGTTTCAGAGCATATGGTGATGACTAAAGTAACACGCATCTTATCTATGGCTGTTTTAAGTAATAGATGTGTTTCATAGTTTTAGTCGTCCAGTTCTAAATGTATTTTCAACATATTTGAATGATTGAGATACTTCGCTATCTTCTAAAAAGAATTGGTCCTAATTGCTTATGTTGTATCCATGTTTTGTCTATGCTAGGCAAAGACTTCCCGATGAGTTCATCCAGACCAACTTCATAGTGCATCATTACACTAAGCTCGCAGATGCAATTTGTCTTTTAAAACCTATCAACATGAATATATATATATTTATTTATTTTAAGATAGTGCAAACGAGTACAAGCAAAAAACATCTCTTATAATATAAGGGCACACATTCCTTGAAGATGTGGATGCGCAACTTTATATTTGGCAAAACACTCGCTGGGTGGGATAAGGGTGAAAAGAGATGTATAATTAAATCCCAATCCTTGAAAGGCCACATATATTTCAAAGAACCGAATCCACGGTACATAGGAAAAGGTATAATGAAAAGCATCAAATTTCGTGTAATTGGCCCCTCCAGAAAAGAAAAAAAATAGATCCACTATGACAGGCAGTTCAGCCAGCAAATAAAAAACTGCCAGAGGGAACAGTCGATGTGAACAAAGGTTGGGATCTTTTTCTGCAAAAGGCAAAAGAAATAGAAATTACCAATGTTTAAATTACAGAAAGGTGGCAAAGGAAATAATTGTTTTTGTATCACTGCATAATCTCAATGGCTAAACTTCTAAACAAACATTGCCTATTATAAACTACATTCCTTATGGTACATAGTATGATTCCAGAACAAATTATGGAGACAAAATGCCCAGAAACAAGGAGCAGCCTGATATCCACATCAACGCCCCAGTCACCTTTGTTCCTCATCATGGGGTCAGAACAAACAATTGGGATCTCTGATAGCTCTCAACCACCGGCAGTAGCCAATTGATTTGCACTGGTTGTGATAGCGACAGAGGACACAAACCTTGAGACAAGGATGGCCTCATTGCTTACAACATTAGCTGCAGCAACATCTTCCAGTTGTTTCCATATGGATTCCCGCTTTTCTAGCTTCTCCCTATCCTTGATTTCTTCTTCTTGAAATCTCCTCAAGCACTCGTCAAAAAGTGCCTGATCAGCATCAGAGAATATTTTTCTAACATTCAGGGTCAAACTCTGAACAGCTTGGTTCCAATGGCCCCGTATATTTTTCTCCAAAGCAGGGAATATTATAGGCAGTATCACTTTGCTGTTTTGTAAGATCAAATTTCGAATATGGTCATTGTTCCACAGAAACAGAGCTCGTTCAGCTACCTGCCAACAGAATAATGATAACATCAAACACATACTTTTATAAAGCACTTAAGCTGTGTTTCATTGTTTAGTTTTAATCTTTGAGACTAATTACAGACAATAAAACTATAGTATGTATCCGTAGCAATGCAGCTCATATAACAAAGAACCCAAAAATCTACAATCTACAGTTGTCCCAAATGCAAGTTTTAACATAAAAGACAATCGTATTAATATATTGTTGCAACATAAGTTCAACTAAAGGAAAATCAAATAATTATTGCATATGAAATTATGAATAAATATAAAATTTCTGAGATTTAATAGTTGTTCTAAATACATGTTTTAGAATCTGTTTAAACAAATTTTTCCATAAGAACTTCTAAAAGAGAAACATAACAAAAAAATAAAAAGAGTTTTACCACAAGTTAAAATTAGTTTATGCATTTGCGAATTTGTAGAAGTTCTCTCAGTCATGGTCTCTAAATTTTTAACTAAAGCATAAGCTAATTTTAACTTATGAAGAAATTCAATCCACTTTTTCTTCTTATTTTTCTCATCGAGACGTCATTATAGAAAGTTGTCCAAACAAAATCGTTATATAAAAGACAACCGTATATAATGTGTTGTTGCCAACAAAAGTTCAATTCAAGCAAAATTGAATAATTATTTCATATGAAGTTATGAATCAATATCAAAATTCCTGAGATTTATACGTAGAGCCATAAAACAACAATATTTTCCAAGTGACCATGAAAAGAAGTAGGGATGAAAAGTCAAATACTATCCCCCCAAAAAAAAAACACAAGAAAAAGAAATGAAGATGAAATTGGAAAAAAATCCAATGTTAATGTAACATAGTTGGGCTTTGTAGTACCAATACAAGTACTCTTGGGTAGAGCTTTTGTTAAATTTATCAGTTTTAACAATTACAATGCATTGTATGAAGTTATTAACAAGTGTCCTCTACAATAATCTGAAGGAACAAATATGACCCACTACAAACTACCATTTCATAACTTATGAATTTGAGCCCCTTTTTCATCCAACTTCTGAATATCTCAATGCTGAATGCACAAATGAATTTGGCCATTATTTTTCCAAACGCGATTGCAACAGTAGAAAATTGAATTCTATTATATTGTTAAGAGTTGAATATCATTATATGCTTTCTCTTTTTCATTTTTTATATTTTAGGCTAACTAGCTTGCTGATTTAGGATAGACTACCAACCATAAAAAATCTTATGAATAAACTTTTGCACTCTGGATTCTATGTCCCTAAATGTTAAAAAACCAACTACCACTCACATTATGACATGTAAATTTAAAGTATTAAAACTTGATGGTCGAAACCTGAAGTCAATTGAGGTAGTACATCATTACACAGCCACCTACTTTACCCAAATTTTTCTGATATATTCTTACCCTATTATATTCAAAAAGCCTTCAAAACCATACCTATTTTCCTGCTGTAAATTCATACAAGGCCAATCAAAACAAAATTCACACATTGTCCTACTTTAGTTCTTATATTGGATCCACACACAGAATCATGCGCATACGCAGAAATTTAACGGCATTGTAAAAAGTGAGCAATCTTCAAATATTAGATAGCATTTAAAATAGCTGAGAGAAGCAAAATGGAAATGGAAATGGAAATGAATAACATCAGAATACAGATAAAGAGCTGTGGTGTTGTTAGCAAATGCTAATAAAATGAATGCAGAATTCATATAGGAAAATAACGATGGAATTCCGTAAGCACCTGAAAGTGTAAGCTATTAAGGCATCTACCAATTCGACGAAATAATGGGATCGCACATCTCTGAAATTCTGCTGGTTGAGTTGCCTCTAAAACTTCCTCCAACTCACCAAGGAACATTACCTCCTTAGCACTATTAGTTATCGGCCAATATTTCAAAAGGCCTCTAACCACAGTATCAGCTAGCTTGACATCCTTCTCGACAAACTGAGTAATACAATAAGAAAGCTGTTGATGATAAAGAGAAATGCACTTAGGCTTGTGTAGCGGAATCAGCGCCCGGACAAGGAACAGTTTATGCTCTGCCTTTAAAGGCAAAGCAAAACCATTAATTATGCTGCCCAATATTTCAAGCAACTCTGCAATCCCACTGTGTTTCTCTGTCTCAAATATGAACAAGTAAAAGATATTGTTGATAGCTTTTCTAATGAATGGTCGATGCACCATGAACTTCCCATAAATTCGGTGGAGAATAGTCTTCAGGTAATCCCTCTCTCTTTGGTCTTCCGAGTCAAAAAGGTCAAGCAGCCTCAACACAAACGAGTGATCAATGTATCTTTTCGCAAGCTTAGCATCTGTCTCAGGTGAAGCAACAAACCTAAAGAGAAATTCGTACACAATCTGCAGATGAGGCCAAGCCGGTTCCAGAACAGGTTCCTCTTCATCAGGCTCAGTCATATCTGCCAACTTCCCATCATGATTGGAAGAAGGTAAAGCACGAAACAAATTGGCTGCTACCATCTTTGTCATCTCCAGCATAGCTGACTCGTTAAACTTCGAATTCACAGATGAAACGTAATCAACAAGCTCAAGTAGAGTTTGCCGTTTGACGTCCTTCTCTTTGAGATGCTTGGCAGGATCATTAAAATCAAACACCACACAGCACATATTCAATTTTCTAATAAAAAGATTCTGCTTCTCCGAACTAGGGACATCCCTGAAACTAGGCAAAGCCTCATAAACTGTAGAAGCCATCATTGAACCCGATAAAAGAGCTGATTTCTTAGCTTGATTGGTATAGTGTTGAGCAATAGTCTCATTCCCAGAACGAGACCCAACTGAACCAGAACCTGAAGATTTTGAAGAAACAGAATTCGACTTCAGGAGGGTATTAGAAGACGAGTTCAGTGAGAAACCATCATTAAACCCTCCTTCACCGTCTGAATTGCCCTGAGATGATTTTGAGGGTTTGCGAGGTATTTTACCTAATATCTGTTTAATCATATCTAGAGAACCCCAAAGCCAGAAAAAACTGACCCCAACTTTCTACTAATTAATCAAACTTTCACAATCTCGATCAGTAACATTATCAAACATTAAACACTTGGGACGATTCTATTTAAACAGGCCCAAATACCCTAATCAGAAATTCTTACCTCAGAAAATATCAGTGAAAATTGTACTAATAAATTCACTGATTACGGGTGCATACACTAGGACGAGAAGAAATTGACGGGATATAGAAGTGGAAAGCACTTACATTGAGAAAAAGCCGAAGATGGCAGGAGAGAAAGAAAGTGAGAGACAATGCAAGAAAATTAGTGAGAGTGAAGTTTAAAGAGGGAAATTGGTCCCAGAACATTAGCCCTAGTGAGAGAAACACGATGATCCCTAGTGAGAGAAACACGATGATGTGGCCCAAATTTGATATTTGAATTTAACTATTTTTTACAATTTCAGTAGCAATTTATCTTGTGTAGTCTATTGTCTGGACTCGAGTAAGTATTTCATATTTTTATATAACTAAAATTAAAATTTATAACAATTGTATATTTTTATACAAAAAAAATTTCAAATTGAACAATTATGTCGACAAATTAGTTTTTATTTTTTAAAAACTATTTTTAACAAATTAATTATTAAATTTTGAAATTATAATATTAAAAACATAAAACTTTGTGAAATAGATTGAAATGTTCGGACACTTAGATTTATATTTGATTATAAAAATGTGTTTAAGAGTTATGTTATAATCATTTTTAAGCGAACTTTTACATATGTGGATCAATATTATGGTAAATTCAAAGTGATTACTATTTACAATTATTAAGTAGACTCATTTTATATATATAATATAGAATAAATTATTTATAAGTAAGTGACTTATACGTGTGGGTGTGGATTCACGTGTATACTCAGTTTTACTCCCTTTCACAGGCACACTTTATTTACATAATTAAAAAGGAAAACATAATTGTATGTTTATTATATGATAAATGAATTTAGAAATCATATACCAATAGTTTAGATAATTAAGATTAAATTTTTGTTGGGATAATAAGGGTTTAATTATTTTGATTGGGTTTAAAATTGAGCGAAAATAAAACATTATGGAAAAATGAAAAATATTTTAAGAATAAGGGTGTAAACTTATAAAGTTTAGGATGTTTATAAAAATCAGGATTTAAGAAAAATTCTTTTAAATACAGAATAAAGGTTTTTTCTTCTTTATTTTTCCTTTTTTTTTTCTGTCACCTCAAGGAAAACTATCTTCTTTCCTTTTGAAAAAAATATAGATTCGGGCTACTAAAAACAAGGTTTTAATGTCAATTTTGAAACAGAATCTTTTAACAAAGTTTTTTTCTTCTTTCACTCCGTGTAAGTTTCAATTTCTGTCTAGAGATCTGAGTTTTTGTATGGTTCAACTTTAATTGGTAACCTCAAAGTAGTCCATTGCAAAAATTTGAAGTGGATTTCTAATTCATGATACTCAATTTACACTTCCTCCGGAATCAAAAACTTCAGTAAATTGTACCTTAAGTTAGATATGGATAACTAGATTGATTGTTTTAAATTTTAAATTTTTGTTGTCTATAGGATGTTTGAGACTTTGATTTAGAGACATTATGGTGAAATATCTAAAAAAGTAGGTTTTGAAAAAATATCCAGAGAATTGGAGGTTTGGTGCATATAGTATAACAAACAGTAAATTGATTTGAATTTTGAAAAGTAAAATTTAGGTTTTATTTGGCACAATATGATGATTTGTTCGAGTAAATAATACTTAAGTAGACAAGGGAAACTAGATTGTCTGTTTTAAATTTTAAGTTTAGTTTTTTGTATTTATGGGTTCTTTGAGACATTGATTTTATAAATCATGGTGAAAGGTAGAAAATATAGGCTTTAGAAAAAATTAAGAGAACTTGGGCTTTAGTGTAACTTGTATAACAAGTATTGAATTGATTTGAATTTTAAAAAGTAAAATTTAAGTTTGTATATTTAAAAGATAGCTTTAACTTTGAACATGATTTCTTTAGCACGCTCTTCTTTCTTTTATAATATAAGATGCTGTTACTTTAAAAAAAAGTCATGTTCCCCTCCTTTTATACAAATACTTATGGGTGAATGTCATGAAAAGGCACCACTTATACGTGCTAAGAATTAAGTCTTATTATGTACTTACTTTAAATTTAAGGGCTAAAAATGAAAACCATCATCCTCTTAAATTGCTAACAGGCTATCCGGATCTTTCAATGTCCAAATTTATTGAAGACCCCAATACAAAGGAGATGTCAGTGACATCTTTTTGGGCTATTTATGTATCATTCATAGCCTAGCATGGTACTTAACTAGTTTACATGAAAACTGCACTCTAAACGAAAACAACGAGTTGAGATTGGATAATTTAGATAGCAGATACTGAAGATGATTTAGCACCGATTTTGAAGGGAAAGATGATGCAAGTCAACAGCTTGTCCTTATGATCCTTAAAAGTCAGCTTCACATTATAGGTGCCCTGCATAAGAAGCAATATTAAATACAAAGTAGGCAAATAAGTCAAAAGTTCATGGAAAACAGACAAGTTGTAAATGAGAAATGTGTCCAAGACCAAAACAAAAACTATCTGAGTAATGAATCAAACAGTGGTGTCAAACTATTATTTTTTGGAATGAAAAATAGCATACACGATCTGATAGTTATTTGGATTAATTAGTACCACACTAAGCTACAGGAGTTATACAGCTCAAATGGATCTTAGACTTGGTTAACAAATAATATCAAAAACTATAGAATATGCTTGATTTGAGATGATATGTATCAATTGCAACAGTTTAATACATATGAAACCAGAAAAAGGGGAGGGGGACATCAAATTCTTTCGATCAAGCTAACTTAATATCATTGTCACTTCTACAACTTATGATTTGGACTCCTCAGAAAAGTATTAGCTAACCAAATTGAATTAGGAGTTAGAAAACCCAACAATTTTTAACAGTGCACCGAATAATCATTTTCTAGTTTGGTTTTCTGTGCTAAACCAAACCATGATTGTTCAAAAAGTATCAATGAGCTAAACAGAAGTATGAACCAAACTGAGTTGACTTAAAAGAAAACAACCGAGGAACAATTCACCAAACCTGATATACAGTTTAGGTAAACTGTTTCCAATTCAATTTGGTGCGAGTAAACCATTTTTCAGTCCATTGAATTCATTCTTTTTGTTGTAAACCAAACCAGGACTACTAACTACCATTATTCACATCATAAAAGGAAAAGTATCAGTTTGGATATGCCATGCTGAATAATGCCATAATGCGTGAATGAACCTATGCCACAGCGCTATGAATAGTATATAGTGTGTGTATATGGGGGAGACTAACCGGTGGGGTAACTGGAGGCAATAATTCGGTGTGAACGAGCAGAAAGTTGCCTGCAGGCACCGGACAGAGTGTTTCCTCACAGAGATCATGGAGAAATGTAGCAGGTGGCCCTTCCACTCCAACATATGAAATTTCATATAACAAGTCCCCGCTTTGAATTGGTTCAGCTGCATGAATAACATGAACAATCTCCAGTCATTAAAAATCAAAGTAAATAAGAAAAACTTCAAGACATGATGTTTATACCAATAGAATAGCCATATTAAGCTTGTACTCAAAAGACAATGCATTTGAAAGCATAGCATAAAAATACAGAGCCAGAAGATTATAGAAATTGAGGGAAAAAATCAGGAGAAGCATCAGCACTCACGCGTGTAAGCCGGGATCTTAAAGGTGAATGGAACTCCTCTCTCCACAGGGTCAGGTAATATTTCCACTCCACTCACCTTTACAGCATACTCTGCATTGGTATCTGCATAGCATAAAATTCAAATTAAAAGAGAGGGAGCTAACACACCAATTTTACAACCACCAAAAACAACTAACCACACAGCTATCTTAGGATTTATACATCGAAAGGCAGAATGTTAAAGTTTCTTAAAAAAAGTGAAGTATGAATCTATCACAACACTATAATGATAAATGTCATTTTTGCTTAACTCACATATTCCGTTTCTGATTGAAAAAGAAACTAATGTTTGAATTTCAAACTCATGACAGCTTTTTCAGTCCACTAACTTATTTGAAAATAAAATAATATAAAAGCAAGATTCCACAGATCACCTATTTGATTTCACAGGGTAGTGCTGTTTTCCGTCAACAATAAACCAGAAATGGTTACTGAACCCATTACGGTCTATATAGTGGAATCTCTTAATGGAAGGTTCAACTACCTCGTAACTAAGATGAAGCATAAAAGCTAAATGTTGAAGAATGAAACAAAAGTGCAAACTTAATGTTATTCAGCAAATTACCACAGTAATTGAAAGATGGGTGTGGAGTATGAAATTGAGCTTGAGAATTAGAAGAAGAAAGCGTGAAAGTGATGAATGCCAGGCAAAAAGAGAAGTATAGAGTGGTAGAAGAGTGAGTCGCCATGGTTATGGAAGTAGCAGGGAAATGGTATTCACATTATATTATAGTTATATATGTATATATACATATGATAATATCAATATAATAATAACGCGTGCTGCATGCAATAAACGAGGAATACTCTAAAGATGAATACTCTAGAAGGCGTCCTTCAATTAATTAAATATTCTGATGGCAACCCTAGATGAATTTTAAATTCAAACATAATTTTTTTATCAACTCCAATAAACTAAAAGCAAGATTCCAAGTGTTAAGAATATATATAGTTTTTATATGTTGATTTTTTATTATTATAATTAAATTTATAAACTTTTGAAACTGTTTGATTGGCAATAAATTAATTTAATTTAAAATAATATATTTTAAAAATATAAGTATCATTACATGTTTTTTTAATTATCTAGAATTTAGTATGGAAATGTTTATTATTAAATGTGTAATTTTATTTTAATTTTTTTTAGAATAACTTCATTCATTATGGTAATAAAAAGCCTTTTAGAGAATGTAGAAAAATGTATTATCAATTAAATTAAGTTGCATAAACTTCATAAAATTGTTGATCGATCTTTCTATTTTTTAATTTTTTTTTAAACTTTTATTTGGTTGAAACTTTGAAATAGTTTTTATTACCATGATGCCCCCAATGCTTTGCAACTAGGAGCTTTTACGAATCTGGCTCTGGCTCCTGAGATCGGTCTCTCTCTGGAGAAGAAGAAAGAGTGTGCAGATTCCAATTCCCAAACAATGAATCCTCGCCATAATTCAGGTTTTTCACTTTTCATCTACATTCGTTGTCACATTTTCGCTGTCACTATGTATCAGTACTGCATCGCTTAATTCCTCAACATTAGTTAGGTGCTCATTGTAAATCTCGTTTGGATCTCCGTAATTTTGACGCTGCACTCGATTCGATTCTTAATTGTACGCTATTGTTTTCTATAACCGGTTTTGGTTTGGCGGATGTTGAACTATTGGCGAAACGTGACTTGGAGCACAAGATTCCGACGTGGATGAATCATGAATGAATGCTTTACCTTCTCTCTGTCTCTTTTTTTTTTTTTTTTCAGGAATGGTGGTGTTTAATGCGTAGTGGAAAATGCAACGTGCTTCGCTGAGTGCTGAGGAACGTTTGTTGGAAAAAGCGGTGAAGGAAGAATGCGCATGGGAGAATCTTCCCAGGCGACTTCATCCAGTTGTGCCTTCAAAGGAAGAATGGCACAAAAGGTTCTGTGAATTTATGTAACAGTTTTTTTTTTATATGTATATATATTGTCATGATTCATTGTTTAATCCTATAGTTAGTTAGTACTCAGTAGTAAGTTGTTACCGTAGTTAGTTATCTCCGTTGATAAAGTGCTTGAGGAGATGCTTGAAAGAGCTTTAATAGAGTTTATTTCGACTTATTGAAGTAGTTTAATAACTTATGGCTTTTATAAGTATTTTTTTTTTTTTGTCTATTTTAGTAAGTTTTAGGTCGAAATTCTTCTCACGTCCAAGTTAAGATTTCTTGAATAAACACTTAATTAAACTATTTGGTTAAATTTACCATTTAACTCTACTACTGAACATTGCATTCCTATGTTTCATTGAAAAATTGAAAAATACTGAGTCTAAGGGTGGAGAGCCCCCGTAACTTTGAGATAGCATTGCAGTTGGAAACTTGGCATCTCTGCTTTTTTTGCTCTGCTCATGTCCTTTTCTGGGCGGTTTATTTTATTAAGGGTTCAAAGAGATTGGTTAGTTTTTCTGCACTTTTATGTAACTCCTCTGATGATACGACCTTTTCAAAGAGTTTTATTTTGTTTCCTGTAAACAAAATCAAACTAAGTTCGTAAGTTTTAGGAAAATCAAGATTTTTTCCATCCACTGGGTTTGCGTTTGTGTGAAGAGGTGGGATTGCACACAAGTTCGTAAGTTTTATCAGTGAAACTATAGTACTTGAACAGGACAATTGTGAAGAATTTCATGTGTATGGTCTTTTGTTGAAAAGAGACCTTTTTTATTTTTGGTGGTAAGAAACATATGTTTTAACTTTTGAAGTGGAGTAAATTTTCTCAGGACTTAGGAACGCTTTTGATTTCAAAGGCCGTAGTCACTTTAACTAAGAAACCAATATTTATCCCTCCGCAATGAGAGTGTTATAATATTTTGACTCTGATTTGAGATCAGAGCAACCTCAGGTACCTAAAGGAAGAAATAAAAACAACAGACTTAATTATCACAATACTATGACGCGCACTTTGTTATCCTTCAGTATTAAACATTACCAGATCCTTAACAATTTCCTATCAAAACCTACCTAACTCATACTTCCTACTACTAAGAAAAGATAAAGGATGCTACTAATATTCCTTTTGGGCCTAATTGTAAGAATGAGTTGGCCGTATCAGACCGCAAATTATCATTTTAAGTTTTTTATTTTCTATTTTTAAATTAGGTTCTCATAAGTCAAAATGTGATACTTTCCGTTCATTTCAGGGCTCTTGTCTTCGTTTCATGAATAACTTTTTCCAGTAAATACATGATTATAATTCTGCCTTCTCTGTTGTTGACCATGTAAATTTTATGCAGGATAATCGAATACTGCATAAAGAAGAGACTTAAATGGGAAAATTGTTTTGCTCGTAAAGTTTGTAAAGAAAATGAATATTATGAAGATATGATGCGCTACTTGCAGAGGAATCTAGCTGTATGTGTTGTACAGAATCTGTTACTCTGCTTGATTTCTCCACTTGAAATTTTAAATTGTAAATCAAATGCATTTTTACAAAACTTTATATGCATATGCTCTTATCCTCAGGGATCATATTAAAGAAATTTGTTGGAGAAAATTGAAGTTATGTTTCAAAATCGAATTCTGACCTTGTAACTAAAAATAAAACATAATGTCCTCAGTTTTAGGAAGGTTTTAGTAAATAATTTAATCATACTATTACCTTATGATTTTATGAAAGAATTGTTCATCCTCATCCTCAATATTTAAGAACTTATAACTAACATTTCCTAGATATTGACTCTTATGTTTTATTTTTTTTGTCTTAGGATATCTGCATTTAATGTATATATTCTCACTTGCAGCTATTCCCGTATCATCTGGCCGACTATGTATGCCGTGTAATGAGAGTGACACCTTTCAGATATTACATTGATATGATTTTCGAAGTAATGAAAAATGGTAATTCTATTAGTTTCTAGCAATTACGACTGAATTAATTTCATGAATATTGTGCTTAACTAACTCTAGCTATACATAACACAAAATTAGGCATTTTTCTTTTCTTGATTATTATATTCCAGAGAAAAAAAATGCTGTGCTTACCAATAATTAGTAGATAATTTTGTGGCATTTGCATTTGCACTAAGTCTTTTATTTCATTTACACTATCAAGTATTTCATGTATCGTACAGTTATTTTCTAAATTCGAGTAAATCGTAAGAAAATATAAATGGAAAGAAGAAAACCAAAAGAGAAACAATGTCTAAAATTAAGGGAGGTATGCATATTTAGCTTTGGTAGTATATATAAAAAAATACATACTAGAAGTGGAAAATATTTAGGACTGTAATGAAGATATGCATAAACGAGCTTGGATTTAAAAGTTAAAATAAGTGAAGTTAATAAAAATATTTTTTAAATTGAACCAAGAAGTGATCAAGGCACCAAATTCAAGGCTTAACCGTTGCTAAACTGAGTCGAGATTCTCTACTGGATTTTTCGGGTGTTGTTCCTCTGTTGTGCCCTGATTTTTATATATTTAAAAAAAGTTAATATATTTTAAAATATCAGTGTAGTGAAGACACAATAGAGGAATAACACCAAAATCCCAACAGAGAGTACTAAACCATAGCCAAATTGATATTATTAATGTAGTAATTATAAGAAAGACAATTCATAGATAATATTAAAGAAACATGATATTATAATTTTACAACATTAAAAACTAAAAATAAAGCACTAGTTCATATGTTTTTAACCCTAAAAGTACATACAAAAGTTCAAATAAATATATTATGCTATTCAGGTCTAAGTTTGAAACAATGCATAACAATGTCTTTTGGAAGTAACAATAATCTTAGGTTCATTTTTTAAAGAAAAAAATGAAGTTTTATTAAGATTTTTATTAATCTGTTGTTAGCCGAATTTTTAATGGTTTGTTTGCCTGCCATTAATCCAATTCAATTTTCAAAAGAGGAGAGTAGAGAAAGCGATTAAACTTCTTTGACATATTTTTCTTTTGTCATAATGATATCATAATAAAGGCACAATTAAATTATGATGTATGTGTATGATGTCAAAAAAATTCATATTATACTTGTATTACCTTTTGCTTGATTGTCTGAACTCTGAAGGTAGATAAACATGTAGAGTAGTAAAGATTTGTTTGGTGGAAGCTGGCCTTTAGAAGTTTACTGCTTGTCTTAATTATTTGCAGAGCAACCTTATGACCGCATCCCAAATTTTAGTGCTGCAGATGCTTTAAGACTTACAGGAATTGGGAGAAATGAATTTATTGATATAATGAACAAGTGCAGGTCTAAGGTACTGCATAGATTTGCATGTACGTTACACTTAAATATATCTTCAATAATTTTGATTACATGTAAGTTATTGCATGCATATTTGTGTATGTCTAATGACCTACAGCAATCCTGCTGCATATATTATCTTCTATTCTCTCTCTTTTTATAAAGGGCTATGTATAAAGGAAAATTATAACTTAACAATCAGGACACTATTTGAAATTTTTCAATAAAAGAAATATATGATAATAGGTCGTGCATAAAGAAAGAGTACCAGATTTTTTATGTCAATATATCATAACCATTTATACAAAGGGACATTGAAATGAAAATATTTTATTACAGAGACAACTGAACCTATATATAAGATAAAATTATAAAGAAATCAAATTAAATCACAGCACAATATATGTCATTTTTATGTGGCAGTGTCATCATAGGTTTTAGATGCTGGCAAGTCAAACACAGACATGCATTATTAATCTTTGTAAACATTACTTAGGAAGAATAATCTATGATTCTTTTCTAAACCTTTTGTGGAATATAAAACCAGGATAATTAGAGAAGCAGTAGAAAGAGAAGTAGAATTTGGAGAAAGAAGGAGAAAGGTGGTTTCTTTCTTGTCTGCACTTATACTCCTTTGACCAGCCTTGCAACAAGCTTGATGAACAATCGTATCAATTTGTATTATCTTTTGTGTTTGTTATTTACATATTTAAATTTGTGAGTTCTCCGGTTTTACTGCTATTGTTTGGATAATGATTTAAATTTGCAGTATAGCCTAAGTTTAAGTTAGTGTTAGTTAAGCCTTTATGATCAAAGGTAGGCTTGTAAATTTTTATGATTTCTCACCAAGCAATTGCTCTTTCGGAATATCCAGAAAATAATGTGGAAACTGAACAAGTCGATAGCAAAAGAACTTTTGCCTACTCAACCTGTGGATTTTCCAATTGAACCGTGGTGGGGAGTTTGCCTTGTGAACCTTAACTTGGAGGAATTTAAGGTGGGGTATGTCCTTCAGCCTTATAAAACAGTGAACCCATGTTTTGGTGGGGTTAATATGAAACTTTACCCAGTAATAAAGGACTGTATATATTGCCTGTAGCCTAGTATTTCTCATAACTTTTTGGCCTTAATTCCTTTTGTCGATTTATACTTTACTTTTCTTCTACTTTATAGAGACTCTCAAAGGATGAAATGGCCGCAATAGACAAAGTCTGTATGGATGAAGCAAATTCATTTGTCACGTTTGATCCTGACGTTATAAGGGGTCTATGCAAACGGGGACTAGTATATTTTGATGTTCCTGTTTATCCACATGACCGGTTTAAAGGTTTGTTCTATGGGTTTTTGTTTTCTTATATTTTCTAATTGTTTTACCTCTGTCGATGTCCTTTCCAAGGACCGAGTTTATCTTTTGAGCCTCATAATTTGGACTAGTAAGGTAAAACAAACCAAATGTATTGGAGGCCTAGTTGATTTTTTTAATTCAACATGATCAACTTGGTTTTTTCTTAGTTAATTTACAAGAATAGCATAGTTGTCCGTAAGGGTTAATGATAAGCACTTTCTCTTTTTTGGCAGTTTCCTAAAAGGCAAGAACTGGGATAAGATTTTTCACAAAATCTCCTTTCCGGTTCTTAACTTTCACTGTTTCTTGATTTATTTCTTCCTTTCTCCTTTTTGACTTTCACATACATCCTAAGTGATGAAATATATCCAATGAAATTGAAACTCAACAGTCAACATGTTTTATTTCAGAGTAAATTTCACATGAGTATCAATTTGAACAAAAGTCCCAAATAAAATAGCCCAATATGGTCAAGTTTGATCCTTAGCATATTTCAACTTGAAAAAGAAAGACTAGTAGCAGAAAGTGGCTAGCATTAGCTCGTAAGAAAATTATGTAAAAGATGGATCATATTTAGTGTATGAACCGAATAAACCCCTTAGAAATTGAATTAAGCCACAGAAACCTAATACGATATGAAATTCGGTAGGAGTGAGCTGAGTATGTGACGACTTGATGTGAGAAGTATGTGCCACAACAGAATTTCTAACCAACTCTGGGACTGGTGACTACTTCTGTAACTAATAACTTTTAATTAAATAATATTTTGTCTTAGATTGTTGACCTTGTGGTTATTATGTGATATTACATGGTATGTCTGAAGTAACATAATGCTCAAAAATGGTTGGAGCGGTCCTGCCTTTAAACATTACAAGGAGAGGACCCACCAATTCTGATTACAATTCCATGCATTTGATCTGTATTGTCGCTGCATTATGCAAGAAGTACGAACAAATAATGCCTTTTATTTACCTGAACGAGAAAGGAAAAACCCGAAGTATTTTTCAGTAAGAAGTTTCTCAAACTACAAAAACTATTTAAGAAACTGATTTCTTTCAACAAATGTTTTCATACACGCGGATATGTTACCTGTGAAGGATTTTACCATATATTAATTAAAACTATCTAATTTATCCTTTCCTCTCTATTTTCACAAACATACTAGGATGTCAGTCAAACCTTGGCCTTCAAAATTGTGTTTCATGCTAAGGCCGGGGTTTTTCTGTTTTATATTTTCTAGGAAAATAGTTTAATAAAAAATATTTGGGAAATTATAAGATAATTATTATTTTCAAGAAACCATCAAAAGAAAAATATTATTTTAATATTTTTTATTAATTCAGATATAATACTTTGTAAAAAAAACTATAAAAAGTTATTCCTGTTCTTTTAGTGAATGATGGATGGAGTCTTATATTCGTCAGGATTGATCAAATGAAGATAACTATTGAGGAAAAGCAAAATTAAATGAGCTGCATCCAGTTAAATTTTAAATGATAAAATGGATAAAAATTAGTGGAAATATATATATATATATATATATATATATATATATATATATATTATGCATATAATATGTAACAGAAATTTATCCCTACTGTCGATAATAGAACTATACGCAGGTGTAGTTCTAAATCTAAGGGTAAATTTTAAAAGTAACTTTCCTACTTGAATTTAATATACCAAAACAAATCTTTTGAACTGTCAAGATTTTGTGCTCTAACAATATGTAATACGTTATTTTCAAAGGCTGTATCTTATAAATCTGATTTCCATAATATTTATGTTTATGGTGGTTCAGTTTCAAGACTTGAAGGTTTTGTTTCCAACAGGGAGCAATCATATGAAGATCCTATTGAAGAGTAAAGTAGTTGTTTCAGTCTGGATTTCCATCAATTTTGTTGAAAGAGCTTATTTATTTCCATATAGTTGGACTTTAATGCTGGAGATTTTTTTCTTTCAGGTTGTTGTATGCAGTTTTTGTAGTTTCAAATGAAAATGTGACGGTTAGTGAGTTGGCAACAACCCTACAGGCTGACTTGTCACAGCTGCAGGCTGCTAGTGCTTTTGTGTGTAGATTGGGATGGGCAACAAAAGTACTTGATCCAGAATCTATTGTTGGAGATTCAACCATTCTTCAATCTCCTGTGAGTTCAATTTGTGAGGAAGTTGCTTCTGTTGCTAGTCAAAATTATGATGATACGATTTTCGAGAATGACTCCATTCAACAAGCGGAAACCTCAGCTTCAGGGAACCATGCACCTCGTTCTTCCTACACTCGTGTTGCTTTCATAGTTGATGCTAATATTACATCCTACCTTATGATGGGATCTGTTTCACCAGGTATATATATATATATATATATGTACCCGTCACTCCTTTTGATTAGTGAAGCTTAAAGCTTAACTATTTGATATAATTTTCTGAATTATTTTTTTGGTTAAATTATTCATTTTATCCTTTTTGCTGTGCCCATTTTAGGTCTTAATTTCTATACCAGAAAATTATAGGTTTTAAACCTCACAATTTCTGTAGCACCATACGAAAGTTTATGTATCAGTTTTATACTATAAAAAGTTCTTCTTGGTATTAGTGCTGGCCATAGTTACCAAAACTTTACTCTTACAGGTATGTAAGGACTAAAACTTTTAGGTTTCTCGTAGGGACTAGAATTTAAAAGGTTTGCCCATCTTATTTCAAGTAAAAATGGGGTTGAACAATTCCATTCAAAATTATTGGTATAAGTCTCTATATTTATATACTTGGACATGATTGGTTGCAAGTATTAATTGTATTTATTTTTTGGATGGGGTTGCTTATCCCATTTTTACTTGAGGTAAGTTCAAAGGCAAACTTAAAATAAGATAGTCACAGGGACTAAGTGAAGAGTTTAACCTGTTTTGTCAAAATATAAGTTATATTATTCTTGAAGGCAATTTGGATGAAATGAATTCTACTACTCATTATGGCTTCTGAGTTGATTTATCTTCTTCTTGCCTGTCGCCAAACTTGCAGGCCTGAAATCTCATGCTGTTACACTTTATGAAGCGGGAAAGTTGGGTCATGCGAGCATTGCTGATCTTTGCAAGGATCTTAGTACCCTGGAAGGTGCAACATATGAGGGAGAATTACAGGAGTTTGCAAATCATTTATTTAGTCTGCGTTGTGTCTTAGAATGTCTTCAATCAGGTGGAGTAGCTACTAATAAAGAAGAGGGAGGTTCTGATAACCTGAACATGATTACATCAAGCAATGATGGGCCAAGTTCTGTGATACCTGAAATTTCTTTGGATGAAAACTCAGGAGAGTCTGGTGTTTTAGAAAATGTGATGAGTAATGAGGATTTAATAAATTCTGTTTCAGAGAAGTTCGTGGAGGCTTCAATATGCAGTGAACGTGTTCCTAGTACTAGTAGTGTGATGGATGATGAAACTAATTCCAGTACTTTGGAGGAAGGCAGTGATCATCACATTCAGGAAGCTGTCAAGTCAGACACAAATTTCCGTGAGAATGAGAAACTAGCAGTGTTTGAAGGTTCAGATGTCAAGATAGAAATGCTGAAAAGGAAAAAGATATATCGTGTGGACCTTCTCCGTTCTGAAAGTTTGGCTTCTCTTGCACCAACTACTCTTGATCGTTTGTTTCTTCGTGACTATGGTATACTTGTGTCCATAGTGCCTCTTCCCCATTCAACAATTCTTCCTAAACCTACAGGACCAGTTCATTTTGGTCCTCCTACATATTCTTCCATGAGTCCATGGATGAAATTGGTATTATATTCAACTGCAGGTAGTGGGCCTCTATCAGTTGTTCTGATGAAAGGCCAATGTATGCGCTTGCTTCCTGCTCCATTGACTGGTTGTGAGAAAGCCCTTATATGGTCTTGGGATGGTTCCACAGTAGGAGGTTTAGGAAGGAAGCTCGAAGGAAACTTAGTGAAGGGAAGTATACTTTTGCATTGCTTAAATTCACTTCTTAAACATTCAGCTGTGCTTGTGCTGCCTCTCAGTAGATTTGATCTTAATCAATCTGGAAAACTTATTACTTTGGATGTCCCTTTGCCTTTAAAAAACGCCGATGGATCAATTGCCTCTGTAGGAAAAGAGTTAGGACTAGATGATGACGAGGAAAATTCTAAGCTGAATTCGCTATTAAATAATTTGGCAAACAAAATGGAACTGTGGACCGTTGGTTATGTTCGGCTATTGAAACTATTTAACGGAACAAAATCAGACCAGTTCTCTTCCATAGAGAAATATGAATGGGTGCCATTGAGTGTGGAATTCGGGATACCACTATTTAGTCCAACGTTATGCAATAGTATATGTAGAAGGATAGTTTCATCTAAGATACTTCAATCTGGCTCATTTGGTGAACACCATGATGCAATGCAAACTTTAAGGAAAAAGTTACATGACATTTGTGCTGAGTACAAAGCAACAGGTCCAACTGTAAAGCTTCTTTACCAGAAAGAGCAAGATATTAGACAACCTATGAACCAAGCCAGGGCAACATGGAATCCACTTGTTGATATTTCTCCCGCTTCAGGGGTGGTATTAAGCGTGCGTCAGAGGTTAAAACTTGCTAACCAACAAAGCTGCCAAAATGAAGTGATGTGCTGTGATGGCAGTGTTCTTAGGTTTGTTGCTGAATTCCTACTAATCCAATGCTTAAAGTTGCTTTATGTTTTCGTTAGATAAAACTGTATTAGCATTGTCTTGACAAACACAAGACAGAAAGAATGCTTTTCGTAACTTGATTTTCTAATCATCCAAAGTCTCAGAAAGTGTGCTCTTTCATGGTGCATGCAGATCATACGCATTAACTTTTCCTCGTGAAGCTGCCACGAGACCGATTAAAGAAACCCCTGAAGCCAATACGACAAAACCTGAACCAGAAGAAAATGATAGTAAAGAAGCAATCCTTCCTGGCGTTAATCTTATTTTTGATGGTTCTAGGTTGCTTCCATTTGATATAGGAGCTTGTCTTCAAGCTCGCCAACCTATATCCTTAATAATAGATGCTGCTGCTGCCTCAGCATATGTACCATTCAAATAGATCTGCAGTCATTAATCATTATTGATTACTCCACTTCAAATCTTTGATACACGTGAACGGCAATGCTTGCTAGCAAGTCATGTTTGATGGCACTGTGTACTTCTTCAAGAATGATGGTAGTTAATGAGCGTAAACTTGGCCTCAGGTTTAAGGTAAGTGTTCATTGCTTTTCTTACAGTGGTTTGTGCTTTTCTTGTTCAGTGGCGTCCATGGATTTGCACGCAGTACGATATAAATAAAGCATGTTGTTTGTCTCTGTTCCAGATTTTGCTAGATCAAGAAACTCAATATCAGTTAGAGCTGTGAAAAGAGGAAATATGTTAAACAATGTATATATATATATATGTTAGGATTTTTTTTTTTCCTGTCAAATTTGAGAAAAACTTATCCATTGGAAATTCGTTTTTTTCTTTCATCTTACATGATGTGTACTTATCAGTTGTCCTTTACCTCAGTTGTTTCTTTGTTTATTGTTCATGTGTAATCTCTACTGCTTTGAGTAGATTTTTTAAACAAATTAAGGGATGCCAAATATGATCATAGAGCACCAGATGTAGTTCATAAGGGTAAATTATGTATTGGCGTTATAATCAATTTACTTTAGAATAAATTTCTTTTTTCCGTTTTAGCTTTCAAATTTAGTTATTCTAAAATGAAAATATTGTAATGTAAAAAGTGAGAGTCTACCTTTAATTTAGTTTTTTTTATAAGAACTGAAAGGATAAAATTTATCTTTATCTTTTTTATAAGAACTGAAACAAATTTATCTTTTTTTTTTAAATGAATGGCAGAGAAAAAATAGTGTTTTTTAGCATTTTTATTTGAATAGCAAGTTAAGAAAAACAAATATTTATCAGTTTTATTTTACTCCGAATCTAAATGAAGTTAACATTCCTGACTATTTGAACCATTCACAATGGCTTTAATTATGAAATACATATTTTAGAAGAAATAAAGAGACCAGATTATAGATATAATGTATTACTGAAATACATGTTTGAGAAAGAGACCAGAGTATTCAAATAGAAGAATAAAAGAGTGAAAAAGGGTGAGAATTTCAATCCTCAAAGTTATACATTTTAAGAATCTATTAGATGCCCAAAGGATAAGCATTTTAATTTATTAGAAATAGCTAAAAATCATGTTGTCATGGAACATCTGCATATTTATATCTTTGAGTTATATATAAATTAAGATAAAATATTTGTTAATGAATTGACAACATATGTTTGAAGAGAATCCATTATTGAATGTAAATAAAATATACGATGTACGATTAATTAGTTGGAAATAAGATTAAAGGATGTTTTATAGATTTCTATACGTTACAGTATATTTAAATAGTTGAAGAATAATATTTGTAATATTAATATTTGTTAAAAAGTAGAGGACACACTAAATACTATATCAAATGATAATATATAAATAAATAATTTTATTAATGTATTAAAAATTAATTTTTTTAATCAGTTTTACTGAAACAAATTTGATTGTTCGTTACTAAATCATAAAAATAAATATTTTAAAGTAGTTTCTTAAAGTATAATCATTTCTTCAAACTTTTTTAAAAGATTAAATACAGATTATGTATCTGTAAAGTAAGGAGGTATAGTATATTAATTATTATATATTATAAAAGTATTTGATCACTTAGATAAATGTGAGTTGCCCTAACAGGTTAATGAGAACTCATCTGAGCACACACTGTTCCCAAATCAGAACTACTCTCTCACATGTCACTTCACTCTACCAATCCAATTTCAACAATTTACATAGTATTTACTTTGTATTTTTAAATTTAGATTTTTGTTTACTGGTTTTTTACATTAAATTATTTTCTTGATGTGACTCCAAATTCTATTGATTTTAATATTTTTAAAACATATTAAAAATATATTTTCAAGAAATTCTTGATTTCTTAAGTATCACACAAAATTTGCTATCTTCCTATTATTGCACAATTTATAAGCACACGGATTCATGGTTTATAAAATATATCTATTACTGTTATTGTTTTTCCTCAAATTCACCACTTCTTAATACTTCACTAGATTTGCTACTTTTCTATAATATAACCAAATATTATTGATTTCTCAAATGTATCTATTATTTACACTATATAATTAAAATTATAGATTAAATATATATCTCATATTTACATTAAGAAAACAAATAATTACAGTTTAAATATTGCTACATTTTTTTTTCAAAATATATAATCTCACGTTTACCTTAAAAGTTCAAGATTTGTCTCAGATATAAATCATAGTTGGAAAACATTTACAGATAATTAAAGTATTTTTTCTTTATTTGTTTAGAGAGTTTTTTCACATATATTTACATATAATTATATTAATAATAAAATTTATTGTTTTTTTAGAAATTTCAGCTGTTATTTTAAAATACCCTAAATTTCAGATATATATTTTTTAAATATTTTCATGTTGAGATTATGCGTTTGAAATTATTTCAGATAATATTTTACAAAATATACTCTTAACAATAGATATTTTAGTAACATGATTTTTTATTTTTTCTGGAAAAAATCTGGCTGATGATATGGTTGATTTCCCAACAGTTCACGCAAGAGATAAAGCGAAAAGGGGTGAAAAACGATGTCGTATGAATAATTGGGATTCTGCGAGACAAATGAGGTAGTGTGCGTATATATATTCGATGTGGGACTTTGTGATGTGAGAGAGAGGAAGAAGGAAGTAAAAGAAGAGAGAAAACATGGAAGGAGAGAAAGAGAATCCCGATGGCAACGCCGCAGCCATGATACACTCTTTCTGTGAAATCACTTCCTCTTCCAAAGAAGAAGCGCTTTTCTTTCTCGAAAGCCATAATTTTGACCTAGATGCCGCTGTTTCCACCTTCCTCGATAATGTCCATAACCCTATAAGCATCCCTCAAGACGACGATGTTGCTCCAAACCCCAACGCAGCCGCCTCTTCCCCTCCCTCCGATTCTCGCTCTCCAGATTTCTACCCTTCGCGCTCCCCATCGCATTCGCCGACTCCGTCACCGTCGCGCGCGCCCTACGAGCTCCGATCGCGCAGGTCTCTGGGCAAGAAACCCTCCTCCAGCCGCCAAGGCAAAATTCGAACCCTAGGTGATCTCAAACACTCTTCTCGTGACTCTGATTCCGATTCCGATCCCGATTTCCAACCCGACGAGTACTACACTGGCGGGGAAAATAGGTATTTAAAGTGATTGTTTATTTTATTGATTTAAAATTTGAAATTATGAATTTTTGTGAGAGTGGGATCTAATGCAGCATTTTCATTGGAATTTTGAAATTTTTTTGTATTTGACGTTATTTACAGTGGGATGCTTGTTCGAGATCCTTCCAAAGGGAACAATAGTGTGGATGATATTTTTGAAAAAGCTGGGGAGGTTGCTGTTGATGCGCCTCCTGAGAACCCTCGAAACTCTTCGCAGGCGAGAAGTTTCAGTGGCGCGGCGAGGTTGCTTTCTGGTGAAACTTTGCCTTCTGTTTCTCAGCGTGTAGAGGAAGTTACTCACACTGTCACGTTTTGGAGGAATGGGTTCTCTGTCAATGATGGTCCTTTGAGGAGGCTGGATGATCCACAAAATGCTCCATTTCTCGAGGTAAATGATCCACTAAAAGCTCTTTTTCGTAGGCTTTATCCATGTCTTGTATATGCACATTTTCAAAGGGTGTATGTGCGTTTCGGTATATGGTTTAACTAAGTGCTTCTGGAATAAGTGTTCATAGAGTAATTATTGGTTGTAGTCTATTTTTATAGTCTGTTCTGAAGATTTTATTGAAATAAGTTATTTTTTGTCCACATCGTGTCATGTTATTTTTTGCAAGCTTTTTTCTATTACTTGTACCTTATTTGGATAGGCCTCTTCATTAGCATTTACAAGAAAATTAAAAGAAAAAAAGGTCAAATGAATTAAGGTTTTTTCTTAAGTTAGAAATATCGTATGCAGTTAGATTTCATAGAAGTTCTCTTGTTTAACTTTTCGGGTAACCGAGGTGCATAAGCAGTGTTATGAAATAGCCGCTTTAGTATCACTGTTGCATTGCAGTGTTTCTCGGATCTGTGATAGCAATTTCGTTTGCTATTGCGGCTGCTACGATTGACGTGGTTATGGCATGTATTCTGCATTCTGCTACAATGTTATCTATATTCAATTGAATATTTGAGTTAATTTTATGCCAATTTTTTTACATTTTATTGTGACATACATTTTATGTATAATTGATATATCATAGTTCAACTATGTAACTTCTTCTGCTATTTGCATGCAATATTATCCGCTCTATGATATAGTGGATTATTGGCTTTCCACCATTTTGCCTGCAACACTGGCTTGCTCTACATTATAGTGAATTGTTTACTTTCCATAATTTTTCGTAGTCTGAAATTGATAACATTGCATAAGTTTATTTTTGTATATAAAAGAAGAATTCAATTAATTTCACCTTCTTGTTTTCTTTTCCTGTAATTGTAAAGAAGCTTATCCAAATAAAATCTCACTCAATAGCTTAGGTCATAAAATTAGCTTCAATTCGTGGTAATACAACTCTTTTTGTTGTGTAGTCTAAATTTATTAAAAGCTACTGCTTTCACCACTTGCAACACGTGAAAGTTATCGTTGTCTTCTCATTGAGAATTATTGATGCTTATAATTTTTTTACCTCAATACAGAGCATAAAGAAGTCTGTATGTCCCAAAGAGCTTGAACCTGCTGATCGAAGGACTTCTGTCCACGTCAACCTCACAAGGCGGGATGAAGACTATCCAGTACGCCCTTTTCTATATTTTCTTCAGCCTTGGATTTGTTAGCTGTCGTATATATGGTTTTTACCTTTCTTTTTTCCTTTTGTCAATGTTTTTGTGCAGGAACCAGTGAAGCCACGCCATCTTCCTTTCCAGGGTGTTGGAAGAACCTTAGGTGGCCCCAGCTCCAGCAGTGAGGAACCTATTCAAACAACTGGTGCTTCGCCAATTACTGCTCCATTGCCAACATTGGGGTTAGTTGTAGATGAGTCGCAGCCAGTGACATCAATCCAGCTGAGGTTAGCCGATGGCACACGCATGGTTTCTCGCTTCAATTACCACCATACAATCAGAGATGTTCGTGCATTCATTGATGCATCAAGACCTGGAGGAGTGAGAAGTTACCAACTTCAGGCAATGGGTTTTCCTCCCAAACAACTCACTGATTGGGACCAGTCTATAGAACAAGCTGGTATAGCCAATTCAGTTGTAATCCAAAAGTTGTAGGTTGTTTAGTAGATTTCTATTTCCAGTGAACTTGAGATTATTAGTCTTGTGTTTAAACATTGATTGATCTACGTATATTCCATTAGTGAATTTGATGAAATGTTCATTGATAGTATACTGCACTCCAAATTTGCTTTTATAAGACAATTATTATACGGTCACAATCACCTCGCAACTTTAATTTCTGATTACAAGGACCCTCTACTTTTCTTGTGTTGAATTTTTATTCACAAATTGTAGTTTGTGAACTGAGGTAATTACTATATACGGGATCATCACACGTACACCAGTTCCGATCATGTCATGGCTGTTCTTGGTGGAATTTTGAACTGGGGTAAATTATAAATGTGTTTGTGTTTTTATGTTGATTTCTTTTAAACAATTATTGCTTTTGCAATTACGCAGAATTTAATCTGATTGCGACTGTGTAGTGCCGAGCAATTCAAAATTCAGTTTTAACTATTTTTTATTTACTCTGTCATTATATTTGGTAGTCTTATTCTCTATATAGGATTCATATTAGGCTTTCTTTTTTTTGTGTTGAGTCTATCTTTGACATATATAGGATTCCTTAAGGGGACAAAGGTTTGTTAACTCGTGTGTGAGATGTTTCGCCTGTGAAGGAAAACGCAATTTATTTTCAAACGTATTCGTGAAAGGTGGAAAACAGCCAGAAAGTAAATTAACTTACACAGAGAAGGTCCACTAGAAAAACGGAAAGTGTGAGGGAACCCAATACTGAAAAAAGGCTCTGATAGTGACATGCAAACAGTTAAATTATAGGCCCAGAAACAGATGTGCCCTAGCTACTTGCGTTGGATAACGCATTTCAACTTATCAGTAGGCCATGTTCGCGGATAAAACACAAAAATTAAATCAATTCCTTGATATGATGCCAACATTGTTTGAGCCAGCTATTACTGGCATCACTATGTTCTTACTTCCTAATTTCATGCCATCAAATGAAATAATTTATGGGCTCTGTCAAATTCTGTACCGAACTCAAGAAAATGAATGTAATCAAATGAAGGATTCAAAATATGTATATTACAAACGTGCAAGTTAGTAATAGATTACATCGAATTAAGATCCAAATTTTGATACGTGCAAGAGTATTATCAGTGTAAATAGTTTATAAACAGTGGTGCCAAGGAGGGCACCTGTATAGGAAAAAGTTGTTAAAAGAATAGCCCCATCATTGTTTGATAATCAAATTGAACAGACAACGGAAAAGGAGGAACGAAAGGGACAATAGAAAGAGGGTTTGATATTGTAGAACTGAAGTAGAAACAATGAGATGGTTGTGAAGGTGCAAGACACCACAAAATGTTGGCACAATACAGGAACTTACAATCGCTTCCAATGTTTACAGAAGGGCACATTTGCTTTCCACCACCCACTTTTACTATTTCAGACCTATTTCGCCATATTTTAGGATAAATTAACATTATACATTGCATAAATAATGCATATAGATACATAACTTGGAATTGAAAAAAGATTTTTCATGTGAATGTTGACAAATTATGTGGTATTAACTTTTACTTACTTTGTGCTGTATTTGTAGCCTCATGCAATAATTAGTTGCAGACTTATTGGCGCTGTTTTCATACCGATTATCATAACTCCTTCCTCCACACTATATCTATATTGCACTCCTTTTACTTTATTTTCTCAAACAGGTTTTTTCTTGCCATACTTCAACTATTACTAAACATTGTTCTCTAATTTATTATGTGAGAAAATAATTTATATTTAAAGACGTTAATTCCAATTATTATATTATTTTTTTTCTAATGTTAACCCTATGTTATTATGTTTTTAATGTATTAAATTTTTTATTTAGTTGACTGTTTGAAAAATGCAAAAAATTGTATAGAAGTTAAATTTAACAAAAAATATATACTTTTCTTTTATTTCTTAAAATAATATTCTTTAAGAAAAGTAATATATATATATATATATATATATATATATATATATATATATATATATATATATATAAAAAATATTTTTTTATATAAGAATATAAAAAATTTATATATCTGTTATTTTTTTTTTTTGTTTTATAACATTATATATTTTTTCATACACTATTTTATTATT
>Ga0099824_1002138_pt1 | contig 28732 bp, 17 predicted proteins | sample SiratrowhiteBW_FD_76837 | JGI IMG/M metagenome (GOLD analysis project Ga0099824, IMG submission 76837) | Root nodule microbial communities of legume samples collected from California, USA - Siratro white BW | ecosystem: Host-associated > Plants > Roots > Nodule | place: USA: California... | reverse complement strand
GAGATACCCGTGTTGAGATTATTAGGATGTGCATTGTTTGGGGATTCCTAAGGAGGTATCCTGACTCTACTGGTACATTGGATTCACATGGATGAAGATTACCAGTTCGTGAAGAGTCGAAGGAGGTTCATATGGTCCTGTTCGAGGTTTGAAATATGAGCCCGATCGGAATAGACTGTTCTGAGATTTGAAATATGAGCCCGATCGGAACAGTTGGGTGGTATATGACAGGTGCACACCTCTGAGTCTAACTCAATGCACGAGTATCTTCCGGAAGTAGAGAGTCTAGTGTCTTTATTTGTGAGTCACTGTATGTATGATGTGAGATGAATTATGAAAGATTGAATTGTTGTTGTTTTGTTGAGATAAAAATTCAATTTATGAAAATATATATATTTTTTAAAACTCTCTAGCTTACCCTTTTTTTTGTGAGTTGTTTGTTTTGTTTTTAAAATTGCGATGATTGTGTATATTACACGGGAGTAGAGGATTTGACAGGTGGTGTGAGTCCTAGTGAATTGCGATGGAGAAACTTCATTTTATTTTATTTGTAATCTTCCAAAGATATTTTATAAAATCTTATTTGGAGAAGTATAATTTAAAATACAAGATGAATGTATGAATTTTTATATTCAAGTTTATTATATAAATTTTTATGCAATAAAGTTTTTATTATATGAAAAATGTGGAATGTTACAATATCAATAATAATATTGCTAATAATAATAATATTAATAAGTGTAATTATAATAATATCAATAATAGTAATAAAAACAAGAAGAACAAAAATAATAATAATCTAAATAATAATAATAATATCAATAATAATAACAATAACAAATTAATAATAATTTTAATAATATCAATAATAATATTGCTAATAATAATAATATTAATAAGTGTAATTATAATAATATCAATAATAATAAGAATAATAAAATGAGTGATAATAATAATAATAATAATAATAATAATAATAAGAAGAATAATATTAATAGTAATTGTAATTGTAATTGTAATAATAAGTATAAAAATAATTGTAACATGACAAAAAAGTTGCTTTGGTCTGATGGTTGTAGGTTCTCTCAAGCTGGTGAGAGGTTTTGGGTTCAAGTCCTCCTTGGTGCACTTTATCCAAAATCTCATTAAAATGATAAATAAAATTGTAACTAAAAATAAGATAAATAATAATAGGAATAATAGATGTTAAAATAATTTTTTAAATAAAAATAATATTCGAAAATGTTTTTAAAAAAATTTTAATTTAAAATCGATCACAGAATCGGTCACAAAATCGGTCACTATGCATCAACGACCACTGTTTTAAGTAGTGACCGATTTTGGTCATTTAGTGACCGATTTTTTAGTCACTATTAATGATTTTTCTAGTAGTGTATATCACTACGACCATGAACTAATAGAGGCCGATCCTGATGTCCTAGATGTCACATGCATACTACTTTTCTAGAATACCTAAGAACACTTGAAGATTGACTCAATTGAAAAAGAAAAATGACTAGAAAATAAACTTACTTTATTCAAAAATATGATCGAACACTCTTGCTCTACCTAACACTAAGAGTCTACGAATGACATTCGATCATCAGTCTGATGAGGAATGGGGTCAGAAATTTGGAGAGAAGTCGGAGAAACTATTTTTGGAGAAATGTTGGTTTTGTGAAAATGAAACTGGAATATCGACTTTTTTCTATAAATATGTATTTTTCATTTAATATTAAAAATATTCAAGTGTTCCTTTTCACATTTATCACTTCTACTATAAAGAACCATTTTCTATGTCCTTATAAATATTATTTAATGAATAATACTTTTGGAACTTTCTCCTAATAAATTAATAATAATTTTTTAAAAGACATTAAACAATCAAGGAATATTAAATATTAAAACTTTATAATTTTCTATCTCTTTCTACTATTTCATAATATTGGCATAATCTATTTATATGTCCTTTCTTCAACTGAATCTTCCACTTACCTCCTCCCTTTCTCTAACTTTTGACTTCTCTCTTTATTTTATCTGACTTTTTCATTGATTATTCCATATTATTGCTTGAGTTTGAATGTTTGATTATCATTAGACCATTATCCAATTCCAAATTTGTTTTATCATTCTATACTGTGTATTTATTTATGCGTATGTCTCTATTTGGAGGTTTGTTAGAGTGATGGATTTAGGGAATTGAAGTTTGTATTGTTTGTTTTTTCTTTTGAGTGTATCAATATAAGGTAAAAATCAATATCATATTGATGAGTTGACCTCAAAATTATTTTATTTTTCATTTTTATTAATTTTAAAATAATTTATTCAAATTCTACTAAGAGCATTAGAAATTTAGAACTTATAAATTAGATTTAAACGCTTATTAAAGGAGAAGACCAAAAGATAGAAGGAGACACGAGACTTGAAGACAAGGTACTATGGTCAAGTTTATTGTTTTGACAATTAGGTTTAATTTTCAAACGCATAGAGATAACAATTTCAGTATCATTTACTTCAGCTGAAAGGAATTTTTCAAAACTTAGACTAATAAAGTTTTATTTAAAATCGAGAATTTCTAAACAAATATTAAACGGATTAGACTTATTGTCTATTGAAAAAAATAAATGAAATTAATTATGATAATTTAATAAATAATTTTACATCACAAAAAGTTTAAAAAATAAATTTTAAATAAAAATATCATAATTTTAATTATTTTATTTATTTAAAAAGATCTTATTTTTTTAATTTGTTTTAAATCCCCTAAAATAAAGTCTTGAGTCCCCAATGAATACACTCAACTTTTTTTATCTTTTAATTCTTCCATAAAGACTCATATCTTTCCCACCACTTATAATAACACACTTCACATAAAAAGTAAAAATAATATTTTTCACATGTTCCAATATAAATTAAACAGGTATACGAGAACAAATACTAACACAAATATATAAAAGTCTATAATTTGTAACATATAACTAAAAACTAAAAAAACAATTTATTATTATATACTCACGCATGAAATAAAAGAAAAATCTCTATAAATATTTTTTTATAAATAATTACGTAAATTTGTCTATAAACTAAGACTAACTTATAAAGAACTTAATTTGCAAAAATACTTATAAATAAAGTTATGCTATGAAGATAACCTAGTATATCTAAAAGGTCGGTCTTTAAAGTACTATATTTAATATGCACCTACCAGTAGTTGAACTTGATGAAATTATGGTTGTTCCTTTTTTAACATAACTTATCAAATTTAATGCGGTTTCATTAATTCTTTCGGCGAATTTGTTGTGTTTCAATAACAAGTTATACAAGATATAAATTGCAAAACTAAGAAAATTCTCCTAGAATTTTCAGTCAATACTTTCATGTTCTGTTCTGTTTGGATTTCGATATTGACTCCTTATTATATGAAATCATATGTAATAATTTACAAAATGATATTTTCTTTTCTATTTTTCTAAGTCAGATCACCAATTATATCTCATTTTTTCACCTTTCTTTATTTTATCCTTTTGTATATTATACAAAATAAAGAGATAAAAATAAAGTTAAAAAGATAAGAAAAAATAAAGGAGATCATGATAAACAAAGATAAGAATAAAAAAGTAAATACACATAGATAATAAAGCTTTGAAAAGATTGTTGAATGTTGGATTGTGTATAGAGAGACAAGCAACAAGTAACAACAAGGAAGTTGAGAATGTTGATACCACGTGATGTATTGGACGAAGACCATAGTCCGAGTTTGTATCACTAACTCTTGGGACCAGGTATGAACATGTTCAAATTGTAGATAAAATGATTTTCAAGTTTCACATAATGATGATTAATAACACTTGTTTTCCTATTTCATCTTTTTCAAGACCAGGAGCCATTGGACAACCAAACCATAGAAGAAATTCAAAAAAAAAAAAATGAGCAAGACACTTCATTACAATTAAAAGTAATAACTCATAGTTGTACATCTACATTTATATAATTTTTACATATATTGTGTTGTAAAATGTTGTAAATATAGAACTGTATTTCTTACTGGAATGGTATATATATTGAATTGTAAATTTGTAGGGTTTGGTTAGACTCTAATTTGAACTGCTTTTTCTTAAAAAAAACATTGCATACTGCATCGGTTAATGCCTTAACCGATGCAGTATCCCGCATACTATGTTAATTAAAGCCTTAACTGACATAGTATGTGAATCTTAAAATTAACCACAACAGGGTATACAACATCGGTTGCTAGGGCCAACCAATGTCGTATACCCTTATTACATCGGTTGCTATATCCAATCGATGTAATAGAGACTTCGTTTCTTAAAAAATTAAAGGATACTACATCAGTTGGGTTGGGTATTTGACATCGATTCCTGTTAAAAACTTATGTACTTTCTCATATATTACATCGGTTGTACAATCGATGTAATATGTCTAAGACTTTCTACATCAACTGCATCTATATAGGTTCTAGAACTAGTGTAGAACATCCTTCAGAACAGGTGTAGAAGACTATTTTTCTACTAGTGATGTTTGGTGGAAGGTAACATTACGACCAATTTTCTCAAAACTAATTATAACTAGTTATCTTATTAAATGTTAATTTGTATCATCAACTCATAACATTATTCAAATTTTAATTATTTAAATAATTGAATCTAAGTTGATAGATTATAATCTCAAGTAAATAAAAAATGTAAAGATATCTAATTATAATTAAACTATTTCTATATTAATTGTAATTCGTTGTTTATCCCAACAATCTAGATTTAAAAGCATTTTCAATGATAATTGTTCTTGTAAGAGACCGGTTAGCTCCAACAACAACAAAGTCTTCCTGTCTATCCTCGGTCATTCCTGTCGTTCTTCCTTTCCTGCTACTCCAATCGCTCTAAAATCCACCGTCCCAGGAGGGGGGTCCTGCAGGCACTCCGACGCTCTAGTCAATTTAGGGTTAGAGTGTGCAGGTGGTTTAGACCTGAGTTTAGAAGTACCTTATTTGTGGTGATTGAGTTCATATTTATTGTCATTGTGTTGAGTTTGGGGTGTTTGGGCTCAATCTGTTATGATCCATTAGTCGGTTATGGTCCATTGATTTGTTACAATCCGTTAGTCGGTTATGATCCATTAATATATTATAATCCTCCACATGATGATATATTCAAATGTGGTTTAGTTAATGTATCTGGTCAACCGTATAGTACATAGGCCCCCCATGTCCTCGAGGGCAACTATTGTGACCGAAGAGGATTTATTACCGAGTAAGCAAATCAAACCTTTAATTCCATACGTATTGCTATAGAGGGGTGACACTAATTCCAAGTTTTGTAATAATGATAATGACCCACCTCTTGTATGTCTGGGTGATTGGCAACTAAAGGGTCCTCTGTACAATATAGTACATCACGTTTTTCAAGCTTAACTGTTCGACAGACTACAAAAGCTTTTTGGATGAGGACCGAATTGGTAATCAGCCTTTGTATCAATCATTTTAGATTGGGTTTCGAAGTGAGGACCAAACTGGTTATCATTGAGGACCGAAGCAGTTATCGGTGATGACCGAAGTGGTTATCGGTGAGGACGAAAATGCTTATCAGTGAGGACCAAAGTGGTTATCGGCCCTTGTCCCAATCGTTTTAGATTGGGTTTTGAAGTGAAGACCGAAATGGTTATCGGTGAGGACCGAAGTGGTTATCGACCTTTGTACCAATCATTTTAGATTGTGTTTTGAAGTGAAGATCGAAGCGGTTATTGATAAGGACCAAAGTGGTTATCAATGAGGACCGAAGTGGTTATCGGTAAGGACCGAAGTGGTTATTGGTGAGGACCGAAGTGGTTATCGATCCTTGTACCAATGGTTTTAGATTGGGTTTTGAAGTGAAGACCGAAGCAGTTATTGGTGAGGACCGAAGTGGTTATTAGCCCTTGTACCAATCATTTTTGAATGGGGTTTGAAGTGAAGACCGAAGTGGTTATCAGTGTGGACCGAAGTGGTTATCAGTGTGGACCGAAGTGGTTATCGTTGAGGACCAAAGTGGTTATCGTTGAGGACCAAAGTGGTTATCGGCCCTTGTATCAATCATTTTAGATTGGGTTTTGAAGTGAAGACCGAAGTGGTTATCGGCCCTTTAGAGAGCTTGGCTTGAGGTGAACTCAGCCATGTTGATCATGAGGCATGAGCTCCATAATTTATATAACTAACAGAGATGTTTGTGATGCATAAAAGTCCCATTTGAAAACCAATTTAAGTAGATACTACAGAGACCAAATGTTTTATATTGAACATGATAATAGCAAGCTTCTAACAGTTAAGTATTGAAATAGGATAAGTCATATTTCAAAAATTAAAAAGATTAAAAAAATTATCTGAGGAATTGGCTCCTATGCTAATGATTCTCTGAACATGTTGGATCCCCAGCAAATGATGATACAAATGTGAGTGAGAGTGATACTGATGATGCATGTGTCATTGAGACAAGCTCAGTGCCACAGAACTTGCTTGCACCCGTAGGTTGTGTTTGGCTAAAGCCCCATTTTCAATCTATATCTCTCGGCTTCTTTCCAAGTAGTGTGGAATAACCATATGGTGTTGAGGCATAAGTGAGGGTATAGCTTCCTCAAATGGAGTTTTGCTCCACTTTGCGTAATTCCATTACTAAACAAAGTGCTTAGCAATGTCACGACATGGTGATCCCCAAAGGGTGCAATGAATGTCGTGCCAAGGCATACGAGGATATTTTTCATCATCCAATATAAAGAGATCACTAAAGTGAAGCCACAAACCAGATCCAACCCCCTTACAAACTAAGCAGCCAAGATTTTACATCGACGGGTGACAATGTGGAGGAGAGTTCAAGTTTCAATGGTTTACTCCTGAAAGGGGCTGGTATGATGCATGACATTAAGGCAAAGGTGGTGGAGAAGTGTCCTCAAGCAATGTCATGTGTTGACGTAATGGCATTAACAATGAACGAAGTAATGACACTGGCAGGTTTACCTCCTCAAAGGCCCCTCGGTTGTCGTAGAGACTCTCTTCTTTCCCTTGCAGACATCGTAGAAGCTGACAATCTTCCTGTACCAACCTGGACCATGGACTAGATGATGGAACTCTTTAGCAAGAAAGGGTTCAACGTAGAAGAAATGGCGGTGTTGTTGGGTGCACATTCAGTTGGCATCACTCACTGTGACTTCTTCATGGAGAGGGCCACAAACTTCAATGCGACATGGAAGCCTGATCCTACCCTCACTTCGGAGGTGCTTGTTGAAATCAACAAGGCATGTCTCGACTATGGCACAACCTAGTATAGGAATCCCCCAGTGAACTTTGATGTCACTCCAATTGTTCCTGATAACCTCTTCTTCAAGGATTTGGTGGAAAAGAGGAGAACGTTATTGAATACCAATTCACACATATCAAGTCCTGATTCACTCAATTACAGTAGGGTATTCATGGATGTTAATTATGATGACAATGACTTTTAGCACGACAGGGATGGACAATGGCCTTTCCAAACTTTTGTTGAGCAACTAGTAGCGTGATGGCACTGAGAGAGATTTTAGTACATCAACGTGCTTCTGTTGGAGTATTCAAACCTTACTCACACATGGATGATGTTGAAAAATAAGATAGACAATGTTCAAGAGGAGGGGGGTGAATTGAATAATTTAAACTTTTTGAAAACTTGAAAGTTTGAATGAGATCTTTTCTAAATCTATGATTACAATGAGAATGCCACACAAAAAGAGCAAGTTGAATTCACAAATAGCTTGTTAAAAACACAGTTCAAAGTATAAAACCAGTAAAATCAACTTGTTAAAAAACAAATCAACACGTTAAAATAATTCTGACAGTTTTGTAAACAAGTTTTTAATAGGTTGAATCTAAAAATAATCTGTTGAAAATCTTTTTCAGCACTTAGTTAATTTTCAACTAGTATCAGAAAACAACAGGTTAAAATATATTTCAACATGTTAAAATTTCAATATTGCAGCAGTAAAACAGAAACAATAAAACCTGTTTTTGATTAATACAAATTTTGCAAAAGTCGAAAAACCACAAATTAAAGTAATGTGATCAAGCAATGGTTAATCAAATGTGTATCAATATGTGACCAGATTATCAAAACTATTATGCAGCAACAATCACAACTTAAGAATGCAGCAAACATCACACTTTATTTTACTAGCAGTAGCACCTAAATCAATCTAAGAAAATCTCAGCAGGTTATCAAACAAATTCAATAAATCCAACTTGCCAAGACAAACTAATTAAGAAACAAGACTAATTGGGTTGTAAGATACTAAAATTTATCACTACATAGCTTTTAATTAATTAAAACACAACCAGAATTAGTATTGTAAATTTGTCCATAATTCAATAGGTTGTTCTTCAATTTTAAGAGGTTGTTCTTGATAGCAGAATTGAAGTTGGCACTGATGCAGTACGAAAATTAAAAAAGCAAGGGAGAAGAAGATCACATAAATATACTAGTTCACCCAACCACTTGGGTTACGTCCAGTCCCTTGCAACCTCTTGTAAGGATTTTCACTAATTCAATCAAAGTTTACAACCAAATCACACAAGACCCCTTTTTGAACCCAACAAGAAGGTCTTCTACCCCCATGTGCAGCTCTCACCACACAAGATGCACACTCACAGTGCAAATGCAGCACACGATTGCATATTTGAAAGCAAACACAACAATACAACAATTCAATCACAAATTTCTCCCAATTGCAATGCTTAATCACACCTATTAAGCAATACCCAACCAAGAAATTGATCAAAAACACAATACAATTTGAAAATTCACATATGCAGCAGCCAACCACACTAAAAAGCACCAAGAAAGAACACTTATCTTACCAGGAGTGCAGCTGCCACGCAAATCAATCAAGACCAAGCTTTGCTCTTCTTCAAGTGTGAGAAATCTTGATGAATTTTGATAAACAATGGCAATTCGTTCTCACTATAGGTTTTCCCTCCAAGAAACTCTCTCAAAATCTTTAGAAAATGAGTGAAACCATTTTGAAATCGAAAATCTTACTCAAAACACGCGCTGTAGGCTTTTAAACATGTGCTAGCCCAATCTGTTAAAAATTTAACAGGCTATTTTTGAAATTTAACATGTTAAATTTGGGTCTGTAACACTTATTTTTCTAAAACATTTTTAAAATGATATTTTCACTTAAACTTTAGTAAGAGCAATGCAAGCTATTGATAGATTGACACAAACTAATGCATGAGAGACTTAATCCAAGTAAGAACTACCCCAAACCTAGAATCTAGTGTCTTGAAGTAATTTCTTCATCAAATCAACACTTTAGGAGGGTCTTCACTTGCTCCAACAATCTCCCCCAATTTCATGAAGACAATTCTTGTGGTTTGATGGTTAATGCATTAGTTATGCTCATGCTTTCTTCTTCCCCACACTATAAGGCTTGCAAAACACTTAAGCACATTTTCCATAGCAATACCAAAACTGCAGTAGAATTCAACAGGTTAAAAATAGAAAATAACAAGTTAAAACGATAACTAGTAGTTCAATGCAGTTTTAGTTTAGTGCAGCAATTTAGGGAAAGCATGTAAAAGTGTCAATTAAGGTTACAAACCACACAAATGTCTCCCCCAATTGAGTTCATCAAGTTGGGAAGAGAGTAAAAACATCAACAAAAGAGAAACAAGCACACAAATATATATTATGAAATACAACCAGTAATATTATGGAAATGCATGATGCAGCAGATTAGAGATTGAAGTTGTTCAGGGTGTTATGAATATCATCAATCTGTTGGTGCAGTTGTGTGAAATGTGTAACACAGTATTCATGATGTGATCTTTGTTCCTCTGTCATGCTATCCATCCTGTAAATCATCAACCTCTCAAAACTGGACATTGGCTCCTGTTGTGGTGCTAGAGCCACAAATGGAATCATAGGTGCTGTTGTGGGTTCAGGAATTTCTGCATCTTCTTGGCCAGCCACTCCATTGGATCCGGCTCCTTCACTGTCTCTTCCCTTGTATGTCCAAGCTCCATTCACTTTTTAGAGTCCAATTCGATTCAACATGGATTGGTTTATCGCACTTGTAGCTTTCAAATTTTCAGCCAATTCATCTATGAAGTCTACTTCAAAAAATTCGAACATTCTGGAAATTAGGATAGCATATAGCAGTTTATAATCATTTAGCTTTCGCGCCTTGAACATGTGGTCCTTTATGGTGAACACCCAGTCAAATTTCACCCTATTTATCAAGCAATATAACAGCATCAAGTCTTCTTCAGTTAGGGTAGCATGGTTGTTGCCCCTAGGTGTGAGAATCCACACTATCAACAATTTTAAGATCCTTGGAGTCATTGCTAACTTCCCAACTCCGAAGGATTTTACCTCCTCATTTGGATTCCTCATGACGTCTTAAAAAATTGAGTCTTGTTGAAGTCCTCCAAAGCTTTTCTCTCAATCTATTGTCCCTCATGCCTTAATCACGTGATGGCACACCACTCCTTTGGTGTGACCAGCATGTCCACACCTTTCACATTAGTGCACATGTTTTGGCCATCAAATTGGAGATTTGTGTAAAACACCTTCACAAGATCTAGATAGATGCACCCATTCATTCTAAGAAACTTTCTTAGCTTTTGGTGATTGAGGATGCCAATGATCTCATCCAGCTATTGCTCCTTCAGCCACTTTGAGGTAACAAACTTTGTTGCTACTGTGCTCTTTCGACTGTAGCTGTGAATATAAGTTTGCATATGCTCAGTATCTCCACCGAACCAACTCTCTAAGTGACCCTGATCTTCCTCTTCTTTGCTTGAGGATGAGGTCTTGGTTCGTTTGGTGGGTGTGGAGGATGACATAGCTGTTGTTTTTGGGAGAAAAATGAAGAATGACAAGAAAATGTATGGCAATGCAGAGAGTAAATGTTATGTAATGTCCCACGATTTTGGTTCAGGTTTAAAGACAAATTGTTCAAGCAAAAATATAGTACTGTGTGGCATGTGAGGATGATGCAACCCATGTGCATGTAAAACAGAAATACCATTTTCAAACCTGTCCAGTCAAGATTCCAAGTACCATGAAATCTAAATTTTGCAGAATCCCTTTTTTGACTTGTTGAACCACTTTTGTCCAACTGGGATGTGATGTGCTTCTCCTGCTCTTTTCAGAGGTAGTCACGGATCCTTTAGGGCTGTGTACAGTCCTTTGGATCAATGGGTGACACTGCAGCAGCTTCAAGAGACCTATCCCTGCATATAAGTCACTAAAACAACAAGTAGTCAAGTCTACAGAGCTTATTTTAGAAGGTTAATTTTGATTGGCAACATGTTAAAAGCCTGGATTTAGAAAATTTAATAAGTTGTTTTCTTAAATCAACAGATTAATATGTTCAGCAAGGAAAACTAACATGTTAATTTCAAAAAATAACATGTTAAACAGAACTGGAAGTAACTCTTTAAACTGCACACAGTAAAATAACATGTTTTCGAAAAACAGTGTGTTAAAAATGAATAAAACACATGAAGTAGTGGAATTTCAGCATATTAAAAGAAGAATCATCAGATTAAAATACCACATGCTAGTACCACTTGTTTGAGCTTACTAAATCTGTACCAAGGGATCACATCAGTCAATAATAGACACATAATTAGAGAGGCAATATCACTTTAAAACATTAGAAACATCTTAGATACCTAATTCGGTTCTTAGATGATTGAACCTATCTCTTGCCATGGTTTGGTGAAGAAGTCAACAAGTTGCTTATCTGTTTCAATAAACTGCACTTCACAATCTCCATTGCTCACATGATCACGAATAAAGTGAAGACGAATCTTAATGTGTTTCGTCCTAGAGTGCTGCATATGATTTTTGGTTAGATTTATAGCACTTGTATTATCATACTTAAGAGGTAATTTAGAAAGACTCAGGTCGAAGTCACTTAGTTGTTGTTTGAGCCACAGTATTTGCGCACAACAACTCCCAGCTGCTATATATTCCACTTAAGCTATAGAAAGGGCAACACAGGTTTGTTTCTTACTATGCCATGAAATCAAGCTAGCACCTAGCAGATGACACGTTCTACTAGTACTCTTGCGGTCTAGCTTGCAACCGGCAAAAATCTGAGTCTGAATAACCTGTCAAGCTCAATGGGATCCTCTAGGATACCACAATCCCACATTGATAGTTCCCTTCAAGTACTTTAAGATCCTCTTCCCAACTTTAAAGTGTGATTCCTTTGGGTTAGATTGAAACCTCGCACACATATAAACACTAAACATGATATCAGGATGACTAGCTGTAAGATATAACAATGAACCAATTAGCTCTCTATACTTTGTCTAATCTATAGAAACTCCCTTCTCATCAAAGTCAAGGTAGCAACTTATAGATATTGGTGTTGAAGCTTCCTTGCATCTTTCCATCTCGAATTTCTTCATAAGCTCCTTACAGTACTTAGATTGACACAGAAATATCCCATGCTTCATTTGTTTCACTTGCAATCCAAGAAAGAAGTTTAATTTTCCCATCATGGACATCTCAAACTCTCCCTACATAGCTGACACAAACTCTTGACAAAGATTTTCATTAGTAGACCCAACAATGATATCATCAACATAGACCTGTACGAGAATAATATTAGAATTAAGCTTTCTAATGAAAAGAGTTTTATCAACTTTCCCTCTTTCATAGCCTTGAGAGGTTAGGAAGTTGCTCAATCTTCCATACCACTGCGTCGGTGCTTGCTTCAAACCATAAAGAGCTTTTTAAAGTTTGTATACATGATCTGGATGGCTGTGATCCTCAAAACCTAGAGGCTGTGAGACATATACTTCCTCATTGTTCAATTTGGCCAATGGTGTTGTCAAGAGATAAATCCCTAGGAATCCTCCACTCTCTAGGTAGATCTGCATTTTTCATAGGTACAGATGGTACTCCTTCATGAGTTGGTGCTTCTTGTTCGGCTGCCTCTTCATTTGACTCGTTATCAGAAAAATTCAACCTGTTGAATTTCTGAATCAGCCGATTGTTATTCTGCAGCAGCTCACTACTATTTTTCTCTTCCTCTGCCCTATTCTTATTACCATCTTGCAAATCAAGGTTAGTCTCATCAAATACCACATGCACAGATTCTTCCAAAGTCATAGTTGTTGAAAAATAAGATGGCCAATGTTCAAGAGGGGAGGTGAATTGAACAATTTACTCTCTTTGAAAACTTGAAAGTTTGAATGAAATCTTTTCTGAATCTATGATTACAATGAGAATGCCACACAAAACAACAAGTTGAATTCACAAACAACTTGTTAAAAATATGACGAAGTATGTTCAGACCAGAAAAACAACTTGATAAAATCAGAAACAACTTGTTAAAACCATTCTGGCAGTTCTGGAAAATTACAATTAACAGGTTGAATCTAAAAACAATCTGTTGAAAATCCTTTTCAACACTTAGTTAATTTTCAACCACTATCAGAATTAACAGGTTAAAACAAAATTCAATTTGTTGAATTATGCAGTACTGCAACAATACAATAAAAACTGTAAAACTAGGTTTTGAGAAATATTAATACAATAGTGATCAATCAAAATCAAGAAAACATATACTGTCAGGAATCAGTACTATAATGCAAAAATGAGTTTGTAAAAACAAATTCAATTAAGAAAGGAGCAAGCAATTGATTTAGGGTATATAATACCACTAAGAACAAGATAATTCAGTGCACAGTATACGTAAGCAATGAGCACCACTATGTAAAATCAATAACACCAGTTTAAAGTCTAAGTTGAAATACAGCAAAAGAATTATCACTCAAATTCAATAAATCCAACTTTCCAAGTCACACCAATTAAGAAACAAGACTAATTATGTTGTAAGATACTGAAATTTATCAAAACAGAATAGCTTTTGATCAATTAAAACACAACCAGAATTAGTATTGTAAATTTGTCTAGAATTCAACAGGTTGTTCTTCAATTTAATAGGTTATTCTTGGTAGCTGAATTGAAATTAACACAAATGTAGTACGAAAATTAAAAAGATTAAGGGAGAAGAAGATCACACAACTATTTTTATACTGGTTCACCCAACCACTTGGGCTACGTCCAATCCCTTGCAACCACTAGCAAGGATTTCCACTAATTCAATTAAAGTTTACAATCAAATCACACAAGACCCAATCTTGAACCCTACAAGATTGTCTGCTACCCCTTGTCCAGCTCCCCACCACACAAGGTGCACACTCACAGTGCAAATGCAGTACCCCACTGCAAATTTGAATGCAAACACAACAATACAACAATTGAATTATAAGTTTCTCCCAATTGCAATGCCTAATCACACCTATTAAGCAAAACCCAATCAAGAAACTACCCAAGAACACAATACAATACAAAACTTCACAAATACAGCAGCCAAACAAAATCAAAAGCACTAAGGAAGAACACTTATCATCCCAAGAATGTTGCTGCCATGCAAATCCATCAAATCCAAGCAAAGCTTTTCTTCAAGTGTGAGAAATTTTGACGAGTTTTGAAAACAATTGTAATTCTTTCTCACAGTAGGTTTTCTCTCCTAAAAATTCTCTCCAAATCTTTTCAAAATAAGTGAAAACCTAATTCAATTCCAAAACATGCGCTGCTGGGCTTTAACAACGTGCTAACCCAAAACTGTCAAAACTTTAATAGGTTGAATTTGAAATTTAACATGTTGAATCTGGGTCTGCAATACTTATTTTTCAAAACCGTTCTTAAAATGATATTTTCACTTAAACTTGAATAAGAGCAATGCAAGCACTTGATAGATTGACACAAACTAATGCATGAGAGACCTAAACCAAGTAAGAACTACCCCAAACCTAGAATTTATTGTCTTCAAGGAATTTCTTCATCAAATCAACACTTTTTGGAGAATCTTCACTAGCTCCAACAATCTCCCCAAATTTGGTGAAGACAATTCTTGTGGTTTTGGTGGTTGATGCATTAGTCATGCTCATGCTTTCTTCTCCCCCATACTATAAGCCCTACAAAACTTTTTAACACAATTTTCACAACATACCAGAACTGCAGTGAAATTCAGTAGGTTAAAAATAGAAAATAACATGTTAAAAACATAACCAGTAGTTTAGCAATTCAATGCAGTAGTTTTAGTTTAGTGCAACAGTTTATGGAAAGCATGTAAAAGTGTTAATTAAGGTTACAAACCACACATAGTTCTCCCCCAATTGAGTTAATCAAGTTGGGAAGAGAATAAAAACATCAACAAAAGAAAAAGCAAGCACACAAAGAGTTCATTATGAAAATGCAACAAGTAATATGATGCATGATGCACCAGATTAGAGGTTGAAGTTGTTCAAGGTGTCATGAATATCATCAATTTGTTGGTGTAGCTGTGTGAAATGTGTAGCATAGTATTCATGATGAGTTCTTTGTTCCTCTGTGATGTTGTCCATCCTAGAAATCATCAACCTCTCAAAGTTGGTCATTGGCTCCTGATGTGGTGTTGGAGGCACGAATGGAAGCATAGGTGTTGTTGTAGTATCAGGAAATATCTTAAGTGTCAGAAATACGTAGATAATATCAATGTCTTGCCAACGACGTTGAATGTGTTATCCACACCATGGCCATTTTCCATGTAGGGTATAGATGTCATCGGAGGTATTGAGCCAAAAGCCTCAGATGGGCATCGTTTCATTCTGGTGGCCATAAATTACTTTACCAAATGGGTAGAGGCTGCTTCTTATGCCAATGTTACAAGAAAAGTAGTGGCGAAGTTGATCAAAAGAGAGATCATTTGCAAATATGGTCTACCTAGCAGAATCATCACTGATAATGCTACAAACTTGAATAATAGAATGATGTTTGAGCTATGTGAAGAATTCAAGATCCAACATCATAATTTTAGTCCCTATCGACCCAAGATGAATGGAGTAGTAGAAGCGGCAAACAAGAACATAAAGAAGATCGTTCAGAAGATGGTAGTCACATACAAAGACTGGCACGAAATGCTACCCTTCGCTTTGCATGGATACTGTACTTCAGTACAAACGTCAACAGGGGCAACACCTTTCTCATTGATTTATGGGATGGAAGCAGTTCTTCCCTTTGAAGTTGAAATTCCTTCCCTAAGAGTATTGATGGAGGCTCAATTAGAAGGGTGCAAGCTTGACATGACCAACTCAACCTCATCGATGAAAAAATACTAGTAGTGGTCTGTCATGGACAATTATACCAAAGAAGAATGAAAAGGGCATTTGATAAGAAGGTGCGCCTTAGAGAATTCCAAGAAGGGGAATTGGTGATGAAAAAGATCATAACAGTCCAAAAGGATAATAGAGGGAAGTGGATGCCAAATTATTCAGGCCCTTATGTAGTGAAAAATGCATTGCTTGGGGGGTACTAATTCTCACGAGGACGCGCATTTGCCAATCAACTTTGACACAGTCAAAAAGTTCTATGCTTGATATGATTCCGTAAAGACAGAATTTTCTTTTGTACAAATTTGTTTTGTAAATATCAGTACTCCTAATGTAAAGTTTAAAAGTTCTCTTTTTCAATGTGATGAATTATTTGTTCTTAAACTACTGAGTTCATAAGATCATAAATGACAAAATGAATTGTGAATAGCAAAATGTTTAACAAAGGTAAAAGTTGGCTTTCTTAAGGAAATCATCGTGGCGTAGTGCTTGATACCTTTCATCTTCCCAAATATATAAAAAGCCTAAAAATTCTCCAAACAACCAAAGAAAAAGGTTTGCCTCAAGGACTGTCACTGCCTAAGGAAACTCTTATATCGGGGCAGAAATGTTGTGTTTTTACTACTAGCAAAAAGATTATTTCTATTTCTAGTCTTCAGAGGCGTTTAAAATAAAATATATATAAAAAGTCCGTTAGACTAAAAACCCGTAAGGGCGATCTAAGTAGAAGATAGGACACAAAAAAAACGAGAAAGAGAATGAAAAAATAAAACGATACCATGTTGGAGGTCGTTAAATTTTGTTTCACTGTTAATCTTTCTGAAAATCAAGCAATCATGATTCAAAGTGATATATGACCATGTTTCTTCATCCTAAACACTTTTGTAAATCCTTTGTACCCTCTTTGAGCCAAAAATAATATATATAAAATATTTCTTCCAAATACCCCTAATGAGGGATTATCAATGTTGAAACTCAGTCTAAGGTCTCAACAGAAGAAGTTCATAAGCAATTTTATATGTCAAAACTCCTAATTCATCAAGAAAGGAGCATTATCATAAATTCCTAAGATTCTAATGGAGAACATTCTTCAAAGAAGAAGTGCATCAAAAGCTTCTCAAGATTGAAAAAAAAAGAAAAAAGAAAGAAGAAAAGAAGAGTGTAAAAAAATAGAGAAATCAAGAAAGGAAAAGGACAACTCATAGAACAAGACCTTGATTGTACACATAATTTGATTGATGGTCCTTGTTTCAAAATATGTAACCCAAAAAAAAAAATATATATATTTTTGATCCTTTATATCCTTTTCTTCATAACCTTGTAACCCTAGCCATGTTACAAGCCCAATAAAAAGTCCATATTGATTGATGAATGATTGCCTATGATTTTCACAAAGTTTAACTTTGTAACAAGAGGACATGATCGATAATACGTGTTAAAAAAAATCATAGTGTCTTTGTTAGTCTAAAGTTTTGCCAATCTACAAGTCAATTAAGGACAAAGCATCACCGAGGGCAATCCGATTTCTTTCATGTCCTTGATACCCTGTTCCTACCTCACATAAATGGCCAATCCTTCATACATATCTCATCATTACCCTTGTACATACCAACTGGGGCAATCCGGTTTCTTCCATACCATTTTCCTACCCCACAAAAATAATTAATCCTTCATTACCTTCGTCTACACAAACTGGGGCAATTTGAACGAATTTTCCCTATAAAGTCATTTCCATGTTAGAAACAGTTGTGCTTTCAGTCAAATCTAAAGTCTGATCTGCCGAAACTGGGGCAATACTTATACGAGGGGTGCACTTTCCCTATACTTGACAAATGCCTCAAGTTCTAACTTACCCACTTACCATTGGCCTGAGGGTTCAAGTATACATAAAAGATGTGCTTGTAAACAGAAAGCTAGTGATTATCCTTGTGGGCAAGTGCTTCAACTTTATGAGATTTTTGAGAAAAGTCAGTATCCAATGAATTCGGCCTTACAAGGAACACGTGATTCTACATTGAAAACCTTTTGGGGTAAAGGAAAAAATCATTTTTGTATATATTTTTGAAAAAAATATCAAAGAAAACCATTTTGTACATACTTTTGAAAAAAATCAAACAAAAAGTTTTGTACATATTTTTACTTTGAAGTTTGTACATATTCTTCAGATCTTTTAAATTCTTTGTACATATGTATTTAAATAAAAAAATAATTGAAAAATCCTTTTGAATATACATAAATATATATATCTTTGCACATAATTTTTGAATAAACATTGGAAGAAATCATTAAAACATATTCCTCTGTACATAAATTTTAAAACGTTTGAAATCCATTGAAAATATCTTTTGTACACACCTTCTCGTTTGAAAATTTGTACATATCTTTTTGAAACATTGTCTTTGAAAAATTCACTGAAAAAAACTCATCATTTGTAAAATCATTGAAAAATTTGTACATACATTATCATTTAAAATGAAAGAAAGTTAAAAAAATAGAATTTCATGCATTAATATATTTATTATCATTCGAGAAAATCATAAATAGAATTTCATGCATTAATATATGCATTATCATCCAAGAAAGTCAAAAATAAAATTACATGCATTTTCAAAATTCATATTTAATCAAAAATTTCAAGCATTCATAAATGCATTCTTCATAAAGAACAAACGAAAAGGAAAATCATGCATTGTCATGCATCTAACATACATCTTTTAACAAGAAAAATCAAACTTAATACAAATCAACAAAAGATATTATTAGAGAAAGGACCCAATGTCGTATCTCCACATTTTACAACACGGTTGTAAAATCTCAGTGATATTGTCCAGAGATTTATTCAAAATTTACGACCCTCTCATCTCATTACAAGGTCAGTTAAAATCAAAGTTTACAACCCTCTCGTCTCAGTACAAGGTCAGTTAAAATCAATGTTTACGACCCTCTCGTCTCAGTACAAGGTCAAAATGAAGGACAACGACCTTCTCATCTCAGTACAAGGTCAATTTAAAAATCAATCTTCACGACCCTCTCGTCTCAATACAAGATCAGTTAATATAAAAGTTTACGACCCTCTCGTCTTAGTACAAGGTCAAAATGAAGGACAACGACCCTCTCGGCTCAGTATAAGGTCAAAATGAAGAACAACGACTCTCTCATCTCAGTACCAAGGTCAGTTAACATCAAAGTTTACAACCCTATTGTCTCAATACAAGGTCAAAATGATGGACAACAACCTTCTCGTCCCAATACAAGGTTAGTTCAAAAATCAATCTTCACAACCCTTTTGTCTCAGTACAAGGTCAAAATGAAGAACAATGACCCTCTCGTCTCAGTACAAGGTCACTTCAATTTAAATTTTACGACCCTCGTCTCAGTACAAGGTCAAAATGAAAACAACGACCCTCTAGTCTCAGTACAAGGTCAGTTTCATTGAAAATTTATGACTCTCTATTCTTAGTACAAGGTCAGTTCAAGGTACGTGACCCTCTCATCTCAGTACAAGGTCTCGGCCTCTATCTATGCATTTATTTTATTGTCTTTTATTTTCAAAACCGAACAAAGTTAGTGTTTTTGTCCTTACTTATCTTTTACTCAAATAATCTGAACTTCAAAAGTTCAGATCATTTGATAAAATTTAAGTAAGGAGGGGTAGTTGTTAACACCAATTTCGTTCAGGCAAATAAAGTTATTTCAAAATAAAAAAATGAAGAATTAAAATTAAAAAATATGTTATCATATTTTTGTCTTTTTAAAAATAAATAAATAAAAAAAGGTTTTATTTCATTCAATTTTAGAGATAAAGTTTTAAAGTAAAATCCATATAAAAGAATAAAATTTGAAGCCACCCATTAAGAAATTCAATAAGAAAATAATTGTCTTGGAATGAAATTCAAATTAATAGGGCATGTCAAAAATAAAGTCAGTCCATTAAAAGAAAAATTGTTATCTCTCGCCGATATAGTATTCACATGTCATATTGCTTCTTTTTCTGCCTTCTCTGAGACCCATTAATTACATGAAAATTAGTTGAAAAATAAATAAGAAAAATAGAAAGGGTCAAAATTTGAATAGTTTAGCTCATTATGGTTAGCTGATAGCTTAGTGATGATTTTTTTTCAGTTTCTCTCAATTAAGTGCTGATTATTTTTGTAGCAATTCAGGCTTTTTCCTTTTTTTGGATTGTTATGCTCACCCCTTTTATTTTATAGTTACATTTGATTAATATTCTAAAACAGTAATTAGAATTTTTTTTGTTACATTGATTTATTTATTTTATATTTTGGATTAAAAATATATTAAAAATAATAATAATAATAATATAATAATAAAAAAAATTCAAGTATATATTTCTACTGTTTTTCTAAATTTAGGTTGCTTTAAAAAAAATTAAATAAAAGAAAATGAATTAAAATATATATATAAATTGTTTTGTATGTTTGTAAATTTATACCTACCTTATTTCAGCATTAGCTCAAATATTCTCCAATTATTCTCTATATTGATATCCCATTATTCTGGGTGGATTTGATTAGGTGCACAGAGGTTATGCTTCCATATTTATGCCTTATGGGATGCCCATTTTTAGTCTATGTTCATTCTTGGAAGTTTTACAAGATCACAATTAAGGGAAAATAATTAGGAATTAATAGGCTTTAATCTGAATTAAAAGTTGAATAGTATCAGTATAGAAGGAGATACATGGTGATCAAGAGGGCGAAAAAGACACGAAGACACAAAAATTACAGTGCTTGAAAGGTTATTGAGCATTTAGAGTCTTCAAGGGTGAAAGAAAAAGGATCTAAAGTTCTTGACCAGGGCTTCAACTGGTATGTTTCATATTTACTAATTATCTAGTTTTCATACTTGTATGTATATGCCTGCTCTGTGGTGCCATGTTCTGTTTATCCTGCATCTATATTTTAGTTGCTGCCCTGTATCAATAGAAATTTTCTATTTCAATTGCGACACTTTGCACTTTGCTTTTAATGTGAAATTAGAAATTGTAATCATGATAATGCCTTTGAAGTTGCTATTTTGACACAACCTTAACGTCTTGCAGCTCTGTTGTGGGATTGCTGCGTCAAGCATGTTCCCTAGTTTCCTTCATCAGTAATGCCAAGAATAAGAAAAATAACAGTTAGCATCCACGATTTTGAAATATCATCCGTTACTCAAAATACCAAAACACCAATTTAGAAATTCCCCAAAACACCCACAATAGCCATATGAAATTTTCAAACATTCACAACCATAACCACCAAAACCATTCAGCACCTGAATAATAATTAGAAGTCTAAAATTTAGCCAAAGAAACAAAATTGCCCTTTCCATAATACCTAATCAATACCTAAAATCTCATCGTAGCACAAAAAAAAGAGGAAAAATTAAAAGGTTTAGACCTTTACTACTTTCAGCGTTGTGTAGGGGATCTTCTTCCCCATCAAAACCCCGCCACAAATCGCCAGTGAACAGCCACGACCTCACTCCAAGCAAACTACTACCTCCGAACTCGAAACTCCCGCCAGTAATCCACCGTTGTGCCTCCGATAACAATCATCATCTTTGCCACCGGTGTCTACCGTGGCACTATCACCATTCATGTTGCCCTCCGTCATGCCATGGTCTTACTCCTCTTTAATCTAAGGTAGTATTAGGCTAGGGCATTTATGACAACACGACATTTAGGGTTGTCACCTTAGGAACAATACTGAGAGTGGCTTTGCTGCCCATCCACATTTTCCCAACCATAATTGCTAAAAGCATTTGCCTCTAAAAAAACGTGGTATGACCCTCCACACCTTATTTGTACCCTTTGGCATTGTTATCTAAAAAAAATATAAAAACAATAATAATGATAATGAGAAATTAAAAAAAAAATGTTTTTGGGTTTAGGCCCAGTCCTGTGTTGATTGCTTGAAGGTGCAACATGAGAGGTAGCATGCATTGAAAGAGAATTGGGTTTGACCCAATAGAGACAAAGGAGGGGCAGCGTGTGGTACTGGGTGTTCCCATGCCACATAATAATGATTATTAGGTTGTTTTATTTTTAACTTTAATTATGTTTGATGAGTACGCCCCAGCGACATTTATCAAAGAATAAAGAGGACAAAGATTATATACAACAGTTTTAAAAAATATAAAATAATTTTTTTTGAAATAATAAATAAAGTAGTTTTCAAAAAATAAAAAATATATAAAGTTCACAAAAATTAAAATATCAAATATCACCAAACAAATTCTCAAATTAGAACTACGTGAACCTTGATTTTCTTTTGTAAAAATACGTAAGACCAAAGTCAATCCTTATTGGGCCCAAAAAATGAAAAAGAATATGTTTATTTGTCTTATTTTTGCTTATTATTTTATTTACATAATTGTTATTTATTTATATTATATTTATTAGCATGTTTTCTTTTCCTTATTTATTTATTTGTTTTGTTATTTTATTTGTCTTTATTCATACTATTGTTGTTGTTATTTGGAAAAAAATGACATTTTGTAAAACCACACTTATTTCTACTCATTTAATTAAAGTTACCATCTTAGGACGGGCGTTGTGGGGTACTAATACCTTCCCCACACGTAACCGACTCCCGAATCCTAAACTTGGTTCGTAGACTATTTTTCTTAATTTTGGTTTTTTCTATAGTTTTCCATAATAAACTATGGTGGCGACTCCTAATCTCTATTTAAATATTTTTTAAATTAAATTTTTTACCGCCCCGTCATGATTCGGGTTGCAACAGTGGTGCTCACATAAAGGATGGTGTTTGGGATGTGTTTGACTCTTTTGGCGAGGTCGATCTTCAAAAAGGTTTGGGTTGGTCTTATGCTTTTGGTTACGTGCTTATTCCCAGCTTCGTCTCTGGTTCCGGTTTTGCTTTGCCTATTCGCTTCTGTGTCTCTATTTCATATTTGGCTTAAGGATTATGGGATGATTTTCTTATGGAATTTGAATTCGTTTTGGGATAAGGGTTCTTATTGAATAATGTTTTTAGGGTTTTGTTGGGTTTTGGGGCTTCGATATTGATTTGGCTTGGGAATCAATTTTGATTAGGGCTTGGCTATATTTTTCGTTGCATTTTAATCAGAATTGATTTTGGTAATTTTCGATTAAAGTTTCGCTTGTCTCATTTTTGGATTTGGTTCTTAAGGATTGCATGGTATTTCTAGGACTTTTTGGAGATTAGAATTCTATTCTATTTTGGACTTGGTTTTTCCAGGGTTGGGGAATTCTGAAATGGGTGTTGAATCTAGTCTTGGACTTGTTTTGTACTGTTTGGGGGAATTGTGGGTACTATTGTTTTGGTGTTTGGGGTATTTTGGGTTGTTGTTTTGGTGTTTGATTTCTAAACTGGGAAGCTTCGGGTCTGCAATTGAAATCAAAGCTTGTTTCGGTATTGTAGGGAAATGTTGTTTTTCGTTCTATTTTTGGAATATGGGATTCTTTCGCTTTCGATTTCTGATGTTGTTTTTGAAATTGGCTATTGGATTTTGATTTTGAATTTTGGAAAACTCCTTATGATAACGATTTTTTTATGGTTTTGGGGTTTTTTGGCATTGATGAGGAAGACCATGTCAGAAGCAACAATCTCCCAACAGGTATGAGGATGTGCTTACAACAACAATCCATCAACAGGTGTAATTTAGAATGAGGTTGTGTCAAGGCAGCAACACAACAGGTATAGCTCACATATTTCTATTATCCAATTCCATCTTAACAATAAGGTATAAAAACAACTAACATTTGACATTATTATTGATGCAGATCAAACAGAACAAGGAATCATGGAGCAAATACATACACATTAAAGAAAACACCATATAATCATTCATAGCGTAATATACAACATACAAGTTGAAGACCTTCCAAAGAAATTTATCTTCAATCTTTCCCTCCTCACTAATTCAATTTTCCACTAGTGCTCTTCCCAATTAATGTATGATTGGAATGCAAACTTTAAAACTTTTGATGACTTTCCTGCTTTTTATAAAGTGCAAAATTTCGTGTATAGAGTTCTGTTTGTGGAATTGTGAGTGTAAAATTTTTTGTTTGTAGTATTGTGTGTCTTTTCTACGTGTGAGTAGTATATATGTTTGCAAAATAAAATTTGTAGTATCATTTTAATCTGTAACCCCCACTTCAGAATATAAATTATTCCCCTTTCAGACTCCTGGTTTTCTTTTGTCAACAAATTTCAGTTAATGCTCTTTATTAAGAAAAACCAAAATATTAATTTCCTTAATCAAAATTATTTGCAATTAAGCAGAATAATTGAATTCCGTTAAAAGGCCCCAAGACAAACTCTTCAAAATCGTCAGCTCCCTTTTAAAATTTCATTTTATTCAAATTTCAAATTAATTTCGTAATCATATTCAATCAAATTTCTATCAAATGAATTTCCATAAATTTTCAATTAATTTGTTTACCAGAGTCATTAAATCAAATAATTTGAACATGATTTCTAATAATAGAGAAGGTAGTATGAGACCTAAGCCCAACCGACTAGTGAGAGGTAAGTGAGAAAAATGTGGATATAAAAACGTGGGTTTGGCCGAATTGAATAATAATAAAACAAACTATAATTAGCAAAACTGGAAATGCGTAACAAAATTGACCGAAATAAGACAAAAAATTTGAAAACAGATCAATCATTTTTATTTCAAACCAATGAAACCTTATAGGGCTGAAGTTAATCAAATTTATTTTTTTTTTCAATTAAATTTAGAACACCTCAACATATTATTATTATTTTTAAAACTTTTTTATATAAAAATAAAATGAGACAAAACTTCTTATTTTATTTTGAATAACAAAGCGAATAAAACACATTTTTATTTTCTAAAATTATAATATATATACTATTACATGAAAATACAAAATTTTATTTATTTTTTATTTTCTTTTCCTCTCTTGGAAAATAGGAGAAAAATAATAACATCTAAACTTATACTAAATAAATAATTTTCTTTAATTTTTAAAAAGCAAATGAAAACATATATTTTATTTTTCTCTAGAATGATAAAAAGGATAAAATCCAAATCATATATTTTTTATTTTCTTCTTCTAAAGTGAAAACAAAAAAAAACAAAAGATTATAAAATTCAAACTTAAATTTTATGAGAATTGATTAAAAATACTTTTGTTTCTTTCTTCGTTTTTATTATTTTTTATTTTATTATCCGGAAGAAATTGGATGTTCGTAGCTGCCCCTCATTACTTAATTTTTATTGGATATTTGAAAATTGAGATTTTGATATTGTTAAAGTACAACATAAACAAGGACGAAAACACTAATTTCGTTCAGTTTGCAAAAAAAAAAAAAAACAAATGTATAGACCGAGACCTAGACCTTGCTTCTGCAGAGGATCAAGTGAAAAAAATAATATGATGATGATTTTTCTTCATTCATTTTTTTTTCTTAAGAATGGCCAATACCTTGCTTCTGCAGGGAATCACAGACTCAAAAGATGGCTAAGACCTTGCTTTTGTAGGGGATCAAGTGCCAAAATAATATAAAGATTTTTCATCATTCATAATTTTTAAGATGGCCAAGATCTTGCTTTTACAAGAGATCGGGCGCCAAAATAATATGAGGTTGGTTGTGACCTTGCTTCTGCAGGAGATCACAGATAAATAAAAAAAGAAGGATGGCCAAGACCTTGTTTTAGCAGGGGATCAAACGCCAATAGATGTATAGAGATTTGTTTTCATTTTTTTTTTCAAAAGATGACCAAGACCTTGCCTCTGTAGGGGGATCAAGTGCCAAGATCAAGATAAGGATAGTTGTGACCTTACTTCTACAGAGGATCAAGTGCCAAGAGATAGGTGAAGATTTATGTTTATTTTTTCTATTTTTCAAATATTTTTGAACGATTTTTCAAAAGGATTTTTTTCAAAGAATTTTCCAATGAAAATATTTCAAAAGGGAACAAATGTATAAAAATATGTTTTTTTCCATAATTTTCCAATAACTTTCAAGGGTAATGTATGTACGTATTTTCAAAGAATTTCTAAAAAAATTGTGTTTTTCATAATTTCCAACAATTTTTAATGACAATATGTACAAGTATTTTCTTTTTGAAGAAGAAAATATTTTTCTTTTCATAATTTTCCAGTAATTTTCTACAGCAAAGTATGTACAAAAGTTTTTTTTTTTTTTCAAAAAAGTATATATGTATAGAAATCTCATACAAATTTTTAAAGGATATATACAAAACGTTTTTTTTTTTTCAAAAGGAATATATGTACACAAATTTTTGGATATGTACGAATTTTCAAAGGATATAAACAAAAAGATTTTTTCAAAAAGAATATATGTAAAAAAAAAATTAGAAAGGTTTTTTCAAAAATAATATATCTACAAATTTTCAAAGGATATATACAAAAAGTGTATTTTTCATCAAAAGTTTTCAGTGTGAAGAATCAGATATTCCTTGTAATCATTGAATTCATTAGATACCGGCTTTTCTTTTTATTTCAAAAACAAGGGACCTTCTAAAGTTGAAGCTAACATTCATATAGGGTAATTATCAATTTCTTGTCAAGAAACATTGCTTTAGTGCATGTTTGAACCCGTAGGTAAATAGTAAGTGTTTATATGAGAGTTTGAGGCATTTGAAGGCTACTGGGAATGCTCATGCTCATATAGGATTGCCCTAGTTTTGGTATGTTCAGTTATTTGGGTGAACTTCAACTTATCAAGGTATGAACAAATAGGTTTAAATGAGAGTAAGGTTAGTATAAAAGACTGTTCCTGATAGGAAAATAAGCTTTATAAGGAAAACTCACACAAATTGCCCTAGTTTGTGTGTGAAGGTAATGATGGGGCATGTATGAAGGATGAGTCGCTTCTATAAGATAAAAGTGGGAATGACAAGGGTACGAATGAAACCGGGTTGCCCCAATGTTACTTCATCTACAATGCTTTATTATCAATTGGCAAGTTAATTGACAACTCCTTTTTGATATAGGCATTCTAATATTTATTTATTTTTTATTTTTTTTCTTCTTTTTTATTTTATTTTTTCTTCTTTTTTTTTTTGACAAGTATTAGTAACATCATTTTTTTACAAAGTTAAACTTTATACAAATCGTGACAATCATTCATCAATGAATATGGACTTTGTTGGGATTGTAACATGGCCAGGGGTTACAAGGTTGTAGCAAAAAGGATATAAAGGCTTAAAAATTAGTTGTGGGGTAAAAGTTTCGAAACAAGGATCGTCATTCACATGCTAGAAACAATCAAGGTTTTCTTTAACATGCTTTCCGTCACCATTTCCTTTTTCTTACTTTTTTTTTTTTTTTTTTCCTTTTTTTTTTTTTTTTTTTTTGTTTTTGTTCATTCTTGAGATACTCTTGATAGACTTCTTCCTTGATGAACGTCTTCCATTAGGCTCTTAGGAACTTTTTAGAATACTCCTTCTTTGATGTATTTGAAGCCTTTAACACACTCCTTTGACGGATTTAGGAGCTTTTGACATACTCCTTCCATTGGAACCTTGGGGCTGGGTTTGAACATATTGATGATCCTCGTTAATCGTTAAGGGTATTTTGAAAGAAATATTTATTTTTCGACTCAAACAGGGTACAAAGGATGTGTAAAAGTATTTTGGATGAAGAAACATGGTCAAATATAATTTTGAATCATGATTTCTTGATTTTCAAAGAGATTAACAATGCAACAAAATTTGACGACTTCCAAAATGCAGCGTTTTTTCGTCCTATCTTTTGCTTAGATCGCCCTTGCAGGTTTCAATCTAACAAATTTATTCTCTCTTTCTTTTTTATTTTTATTTCGAGTGCCCCTGAATACAAGAACTGGAAATTAATCATCTGGCCAACCAACAGAAAGATGATGTTTCTGCCCCAGTGTAAAATCTTCCTAGGTAATAGTAACTATTAAGGCAAATCCTTTTTGTTATTACTCTCACAAGAATAAAGATTTGATGAAGTCAAACAAGACAGAACAAGCAAGACAAAGCAAGCAAGCAATTGGAGGAGATTTGGGATTTGGTCTTGTGTGAGTGAGTGAGAGCTTGATTGGCAAAGAACCTATGCATAATTAAGGAGAAGTCCACCAGCACAATGGTCTAAGAGTGATTAAAAACTAATCAAAGTGAGCTAGCTAAAGTTTGGTGCAAACTGGTTTGAAATACACTGCATTGGACAAAAATAAATTGATTCCAGTTTTCATGAAATCGATTTATTCGTATCTGGCAGAACTTAAATAACTGATTTGTAAAAAATAGAATTGGGGGTTTTTCCTTTATAAAAACTGCAAGGTTTCTAACGTGCGCCAGAGTCTGAATTACAGAAATTGAGAGTCAATTCTTGAGATCACTGAGAAAAAACACTTTGGGTAATTGAGAATTTCTTGATCAAAAATCAATTGGGGCTTTTTCCTGAAGAATCACTCTTGACCAATTCACTGTGCCATTGGAATTCTTCAAGACTGTGCAAAGGCCTCTTCTGCGCGCCAATTAGGGAGTCTTTCTTAACCATTCTTGATCCCTTTTGTATCAAGATAT
>Ga0099824_1002137_pt1 | contig 28733 bp, 9 predicted proteins | sample SiratrowhiteBW_FD_76837 | JGI IMG/M metagenome (GOLD analysis project Ga0099824, IMG submission 76837) | Root nodule microbial communities of legume samples collected from California, USA - Siratro white BW | ecosystem: Host-associated > Plants > Roots > Nodule | place: USA: California... | reverse complement strand
TCATCGGAGCGGAGGTTGTTGATGTTCCATATTGTCATGCGATGAGCTGTTTGCTCCACCTGCAATCATATTCCTCATAATTACACCACACGTTCGAACAATAAAAATGGGCCAATGCTAGCAATCACATTGAAACACTACACATGTTTTACGCCAGACAAGTTTCGAACTTTGCAGAAAACAAAGAAAAAGCATCATTTCCATGGCTTAACAAGTTATACACATGTGGCTAATTTCATGATTTTTTAAAAGTTGTGATTTTCTAAAAGCAAAAAGTTGCAAATAGCTGATATTTAGCAGTTTATCATACAGTAGACCATTGCAAAAGTTTGAAATTGGGTGCTGAAAATTATGTGCTTTTTGAAAAAATCCTAGCGGGTTACCTCCTTAGACCAGTTGGTGTTCCAAACAATAACATAGAGGACTAATATCTGAAGAGCCCTGCCACATAATGTGCCTCCCCACAGACCCTGAGCCACAAAACCATTTAGGAGTGTAAATTTTATGGAAACTCAAAATGGATATTTATTGAAGTAAAGAAACATTTACCATGACAAGAACAATCTTACCTTGACCCCTAAATGTTGATTTAAACCTAGGAAATATCCAATAGGGAGTCCTACAATATAATAGCATGCCAGGTTTATGTAAGCAACCATAACTTGCCATCCACTCCCAATGGCCACACCTAAGGGGACATGTCACAAAAGCATTAATTAATTGCACTAATAGAAGAACAATCATGAGATAGGAACAAAACGTTACGGAACTTTTGAAACACTCACCTAACATCACATGTGAAGCACTATTGAGAACTACTGATACTCCAAGAACGTATGCTAAATCAGCAGCAGCTCGAATCATTTCCTCACTGTTAGTAAAGACTCTGGCAAACTCCTTACTCAAGAAAGTGACTGTCATGAACAAAATTCCAAAGAGGAGAGACTGCAACATTGTCACATAGAAAGAGTATTTGGCTGCTCTTGGATGAGACATTCCTAGTGTATTGGAGACCCGAATGCTTGAAGGGCACAGAACAAATGACCACTTACATTAGTTTCCTTTGTAGTCAACAAAAATTCATACTTTTGACATAATATTACATCCATGTTTCTATTTTATGGTTACTCACCTTGTGGCAGTCCTTAATCCAACGAGCAGGACCGAGTGGAAAGCCTGAAAATTGAAGCTAAAAATACAAAAGTATATATAAGAAAACCAATAAACTTACATTGAATTCAGTGAAAGATGAAAATCATAGAAAAGGGGTGTGTTCTGAACAATTTAAACAGCTGAAAATTAGTTAAAGTTGATCCTTTTACCAAATTGAATAAGAACCAACAGCTATCACAGGATTGTCCAGTAGGCCAGCAAGGAGAATAATGCATGTACCATAACATTGCTCTAAGCAACTCATCACAGATGATGCAAAGCTTAACTTAGCAAATGTCCATAACTCCTAAATGCCATCCAAGAAAATCCACTCCATTCATTGCACCAAAAAACGGTATGTGCAGCCAAAGCCAAAGCGTACACCCACCCTACGATGTTACTGATTATGGCTAAGTCAGTTGTACCCCCAGCAAACACAGTTATGCAGAAGTACAGCAGCACATTTTGCAGGAGCAAAGCCACAAATTCAAAGCACATGATAACTTTAACCTTGCTCTGGGACTGAAGAAAAGTCTGGAAGGGAAAAGCTATGGCATAGGAAAACTCTTTGGGAATTACTTGCATAGAATACCTTCCAGCAAGGTCAGCAATTTCTTTTTCTTGGCCAAGCAACCTTAAGATTGGTGTGGCATACACATAAATAGGCAAGAGGATTGTGCAAGTGAGAGTAAGTATAATCCATGACCTTTGAACATAAACACAAGTAGATTGAATTTGCCCTGCTCCAAAAGCTTGGCCACATAGTGTTGCCAATGCAGAAGACATACCGGACTGCAATTTTGTACATGAAAAGTTACAAACCACAAAAAGAGATATCAACACCAAATTTGTTGCTCTTTCATATGTACTAAAACACCAAATTTTCCCATATTGGAAGATGATTAAGATTAGATTGTACACTTGTGTTTTGGACTCAAAGACTTAAACTTGTCATTAAGAATTAAGTATTAGAAAAGACTTTTAAGTCTAAATCAACTTCACAAATCTGGGATGTAAAAACTGATATATAAGGTGAGATTTCGTCTCACTTGAAAAACTATTTATGAAAAAAATATGAATTTCTAAAAAAAAACAAGCTTTTGATGAAGAGAAAAGTATTAAGAAGTGTAATTCAAACTAAACTCAATCTTAAACTAGGTTACATACTAGAATTTGAAATCTCTAGCAAAGTGAGAGAGGTACTAACCAACAAATAAAAATAGATGGAACCGAGGACACCTTGGTAAACAGAGATAGAAGAGAGTTCAAGGTCTCCAAGATGACCAGCATAGACTGATGTTGAGAGCAGTGTCAAAAGGTTAAACAGTGAAGACAGTGCCATTGGAAATGCTATTCTCCATATCTTCACTGTCTCTGTCCAAAAAACAAATTTTACATCCTTCAACTCTTTCACTGACAAGTAGTCAGCTTCTGCACTCAACTTTTGGGGTACTAATGGTGTCTCCATTTGAGGAGTTCTTCCCTCAGTTTCTGAGATAGAGTTTGTTATATGCTTACAACATTATCGTTAAGCTCACTGTTACATTATAAGAACCTAAAAATCTTTTCAACACAAGTGGTGTTTGGACATTTTCAAGCTTAGTCAAGAACTATTTGTAAGTCCAGACAAAAGATTCTTAATTATCTTGTCTAGTTTTAGTGCAATGACTAGTTTTTCCCTTAGACTAATTTCTAATTAAGAAAAAAACTATTTTAATATCTATGCACAAGTGGGAGGTAATTTACAATTTCTTTCATTCAAAAGATGTTAATTACACTGGATATTTAATAGATACATAAATTGAAAATTAAAACTAATAATAAAAGAGTTTGTTAAGTCAATTTTTGATAATTTATTAAGTAAAAATGTTTTTCTATTACATCTTTTTGAAGTTTCAGATTACAAGGAAGAGTTCATCTTATGTCACTTTGAGGTTTGTTCGCTGGTTTGACTGCACAACCTCATACACCCCGCTTCAAATTCAATAGTTAAAAAAAAAAAGTTACGGAATCCGTGTAATTTTCTTAAATTTTTATGAAAAAATATAATTTTTTTAAAAAGAATATACAATAAGTTACACAACTTCCTAGAAAAAAAATGTTTTATATATAATTTTCGTGTTGAATATTTTTTTCTCAATATTTTAATAAGTCGGGTTTACTTTCATATTTTTTAACTTTTTTTTTAATAAAAATTTTATTTCATGTGTATCTCTCATAACTTTTTATTTTTTATATTAAGATCGTGGTGCACAATTTTTAATTAGTTTTATTCTTATAAAAGTGTTTTCATATAGAATTGTTTATTTTTATTTTTTTAAAAGAAATCATGATTACTTGCACAATTTTTATATTTTTATACATAAGTTACTCTCCAACTTGCTCCATGAGCTATGACCTACATTGATAAGACAAATGATTGTTGATTGTGAAAATTTTGATGCTTTTTATGGTCTTACTTTAAGGTACTATTATTTGTGTCTCTTGTTTATTTACAACTAGGCATATTCACCAACCTTATTTACGCCGTACAAACTATTTGTCAGTTTAATTTTATTTTATTTGAAAAGAGAATGATTGAAATTTTCAACCCTCATATGTAGCAAAAGCAGTAGGAAGTCCTGCTTGTATTCATAACATAATGAATAAATAAATTCAAAATAAGTAAAAAAAAAATATTCATTAATTGTGGGACTGAAGGTTATATTAAGAAAATTGGTCTTATAAACAATGAAAATCATGTACTACAATATTTATATCATTCACCAATATATTAGTTGTTGTTTAATCATCTTTCCTTAAGTTTCTTTACTTTATATAAAATGAATAAATTCATAAAAAATATAATTTAAACAAAATTAATCCAAAAATGATAATACTATATAAAAGTTAAAAAAATAACTTGGTGTCATCAAAATAAGTAATATTGAATAAAAAATAAAAATAAGTCACCTAAAACGAATATTTAAAAAAAAAAGTGGTGCATACAAAAATAAATTTTGTAAAAAAAATAAATAAATAAAAGATGATAAGTCATGCATGGAACCATTACTTCCATTAACACAGCTTCTATATAAAAACAAAATATAAATAAAAGGATAAGAATGACTTCTATTTTAAAAAATAAAAATAAAAATAATGCTTATAAACATAACTTCTTAGGACATAAAAGAAATTTCAACATGAAAGTAGTGCATTGAAACATTAAAGTCATATTCCTTAACATGGCTTACCTATATAAGTACTTTCTTAAAGTTTTACCCATTTTTCATACAAATATAAGAAAATAACACTAATTTAATGAAATTTATGTACGATTGTCACTTTAACTACATTAACTACATAGCGTATCCATTTAGAAATCATATATTTCAAATAATGGAAATATATGCATTAAGTTAATTTGTTTTCAATGAAAAGTGCAATTTTTAAAGAAGAGAGAAAATTTGTCGTTTTTGCACAAAATTAAAGGTAAGAAAAATTATAAAGAAAATATATTTCATCTTCTAATATCTTTTATTCAATTTCAACAATTTTTTTCACTTATTTTCATTTTTTTTCATTCACTCTCTTACTTTCCATTACTTAATCTAAACAAAGGTTTAGGAGTTTTTTTTTTTCAACACTAAATTATTTCTATCCATACTCTCAGATACTATTATCACTGAGATCTTGATATTTTCTTATAATAATTTAATTTTTATTAACTTGATGAATTTTCTGAAACGATAAAATAAAAAAAATAATCAGTTATATCAGTTTTGTCCACAATATGTGTAGAGGATATCTATTTAATTTATTAACACATGGCTCTTTTCTTTTGTTGTTAGGAATAATGTAAGACCTATAGGTTTTTTATTTTTCTTTTTATTCTTCTTTTCCTCTTCTTTCTTCACTTATTTATTTTCTTTCTCTTTCTTATTTTCTTTCTCTTTCTCCTTTTTCTTATCTCTACCATCTATCTAAATTTTAAAGTCATTTCTCATCTCTTTTTTTCACAAATATATAAAAGGTACTTAAGTATAAAATACTTCTAGCAAAATTTAAATTAGACTGAGTTTTTTTTTTTTTTTAGAATCTTTATCTTTTGTCTATTGCTGAGGACAGAAATAAATATTATGTCAAAGAAATTATTATAAATATGATTTTAATTGGAAACTATATTTATCAAAATTGTTAGTATTATGTATTGAGGTGTTGAATGGGATTGTGTTTTCATTTGGTTTTAAACACAAATTTTGGTTTGGAAAGTGAAATTAAGTTGTAGTAATAAGTGGGGTTTTGAAAAATCTATAAGTAATAGAGTACTATATTGCTCAAGAAATATTCTTTTGGTTTAAGTAATATATGTGTTTCCACTCAAGCAATTTATTTGTAGTTTAAACTATGATGAAATTGTTGAGTTTTTGCAACATAAGAAGATTCAATATCAGTAAATCATGAACAAATCATATGTTTATTTTATTCATTTCTATTTAAACACTTGGCATCTTAATAAAAGTAAATCAAATATCTTTTTCAAGAATATATCACTTAAGCATTAATAGGACATTTAAGTCATTTGACATACCATTCAGTTAACATTGATATAACTTGAGCATGGATGTTTAATAAAATCTTGGTTCGTTGTATTTAAATGGTGAAGGACAATTAAGTGATAATTTTTATATCTAAGAGACATTAAAGTATAATTAATGTATGTTTTAATTCAATTTATATTTGTGTAATTGTTTAATGAGTTACCTATAAAAATTCTTGAACTTGTTTTTTAGGTAATTATAAGAAAATGTATGAAATGAATATGGTTAATGGATGTACAAAAGATTCTTATTTTATAAATTATATAAATTAAATTATTAGATAATAAGGAATTAATAAATATTTTTATATCGTTGTTATATATATATATATAGTTGTACAGTCATTTATACATAAATTCATCATTTATAAAACCTATTTTCGTATAAATGAATTAAAAGTTAATTTCAAATAAAAATATTTTTATTTGCTATTCTCTATTAAGAATATTTAAGAATATATTTTTATTTATCATTTTTTTTGTCAAATCAAGTTAGTTTGTCATGAAAAAAAAAAGTATTAATTTAATTAGTGGAAGACAAAAAGAAAAAATGATCTTTTATGGCTTTAGATAAGGTTTCATTTTCAATGAAAACATAATTATATATTTTCAAAAATGTTTAAGTAGCAGTAGAAGATTTTCAAAAATATCTACATAAAAGAAATAAAGTGAGATGATTGACAATTTTGTTTCATTCATATTAAAGCTGAATTGGAATCTTTATTTACATCCTTTCGTTTATATTCAAATAGCATAATTTAGTCATTTATATTTATTAATTTCATTTTTTACTACAACTAAAAATTATCACTTGATAATTCTTTATTATATATATTAAAATAAATATTATCAAAATAGTTTATTATTATGTTGTATTTTATTAATATTATCCATTAAGTAAAAAATATATTGGCAGTCAAAATATATATTTTCTTTAGAAACACTAAACTTTTGAAGAGATATAAGGTGCTATTAGACTACCAGTTTACTAAATGTATCAAATTTTAAGTTATGACATTTATTAGGTAAAAACACTTTATATTTTTTTTTTCTCATTAGTCAAACACATCAATGTGTTTTTATGTGCGTGATGACTAATTACTTTAACTCCAAAATGATGGATGGATGAAAAAATAGCACAATCCAAAGGATGACAATTCTATAAATCTTTAGAAAATTTCTATTCTACCTATGATGAATAAATAGACGTAACAAACTACATATTAAATTGTTAGAAATTTAAGTTTTGTATAAATAAAAATGAGAATATTAAATAATATATAAGAAAACAAGATTCACAAATTTATTATTTTAAAGTTTTAAATTGAAAAAATATCAAACTTTTATACAAATTTAGTTTATATATCATTATTGATGAATCTTATGATAAATCTCCAAAACTCAAAAGAAATATGAAAATTAATTGTTCATCTTGCCGATTAACTGGAAAGATTTCAATATAGTCTACGTGAGGAGTGTTCCTAATAAAACTTTTAGATAAACATGTCTCTTTATCTTGAATCGTGTAAGAGTTGAAGATTCAAGATAAATGAATTTTTCACAAATACACATATAAAATAACAAGATTTTGATTTGATATTTAAAATTTGTAATAAACTACAAAATTATAAAATTATGTGTTTGGTTTCTTATTAAACGAACTTTCCACATAACTTTTGTGAAAGTGGGGTGAATTTTAACTTACAATAAAGAAAGTGACAAAAGCAAATATATTAAAACGTGCAATATTAAGAGTAGTCTTTCTCACGTAACAATCTCAGTGACATCTGAATGGTGGTTGTCAATGTTCCATGTTCGCATGCGATGAGCAGTTTGCTCCACCTACACTCATAATAAAAACCATTAAGCATATCGTTCATGGCAAAGAAAATGGATTAAACAACATATATCAATACTTTTATATATGAAAATTTGTTAAACAAATCAAACATGAATTAGCTTCGCAGATCGTCTTTTTTTCTATTATGGTATAATTTTGTATAAAAATTCTTAAAATAGATAAATTTTTTTTTATTTTCATTATAGATAAATAGTGTTATATTAACATAATTTTATTTACGAAAAAATCATATCATGATGACACAATTTTATGACAATTTTATTTAATTAAAAATGACATCACGTTTAAGTGGTATGATTTCAGTACAAATGATTATTAATTGTAATTTTGATAAATTAAAATCGTAATAATATAATAGAATTTCAATTCAATTTTAAATATATTGGAATTGTATCATTATAGTATACCAATAAGACATGATTTATCCATCACGATAATAAAAGATATTTTTACTCATTTTAAAAGAATTTCGAAAAAATTGTACTAGAATGAAAAAACAAAAAAAACCTACAAACCGTCATGAGTGCAAAATTTTCGAATTGGTTGCCAAAGGATAGCTGCTTAATTTACCTCTTTGGTCCAGTTAGTCTTCCAAATAATCAGTAAGAGGACTAAAATCTGCAGAAGATTGCCGCATATTGTGCCTCCCCAGAGACCCTAAATAATCACTCATTACAATATTGTAAATATTCCACACACACATATCTTAGACATTAAATATCTTAGACATTAAAGTAAAAAAAATTCTTACCTTCAACCCTAAATGCTGCTTGAAACCAAGGAAAATTCCAATTGGGAGTCCAACAAAGTAATAACATGCCATGTTTATGTAAGCAACCATCACTTGCCATCCACTTCCAATGGCCACACCTATGCAAATATATAAAAATAAAATACTAAATGTATGCTACAGAATGAACTGTTTTTGAAGTTATCAGACACATCAAACATTCACCTGATATGACCTGTGATGCACTATTGAGAAGCATTGTGATACCAAGAAGGTATGCTAAATCAGCAACAGCTAGTATCATATCCTCACTATTGGTAAAGATGGTGGCGAAATCTTCTTTGGTGAGGAAAATAAGTGTCATGAAAAGAATACCAAGGAGGAGAGACTGGAACATTGCCACATAGAAAGAGTATTTGGCTGCTCTTGGGTGTGACATGCCTAGTGTGTTGGAGACACGAACACTTGGAGACAAAGAATCAGCAATCAGTGTAAGAATTCAAAGAATACTTCAATTGTAAGTGTCTTCTGAAAAACTAAATTCAGAAAATTTTCATCTGCCTAAACTGTTTGTTAATTTACTAACTCACCTTATGGCTGTGCTTATTCCAACGAGCAGCGTGTAATGCCAACCCTGAACATTGAAGCTAGAAATACAAAAGTAAGTACATGAGGAAAACCAAGACAAACAGTTCTGTTCATGGAATATGAAAATCACGGAAAAAAAGAAATAAACATCTTAAAATTAGTGAAAGTTGGTGATCTTACCAAATAGAATAGGAACCAACAGAAATCACAGGATTGTCTAGTAAACCAACAAGGAGCATGATGCATGTAAGATACCATTGCTCTAAGCAAATCATCACAGATGATGCAAGGCTTAACTTAGCAAATTCCCATAAATCCCTAAATGCCATCCAAGAAAATCCACTCCATTCTTCCTTGCTCCATCCAATGGTATACACAAACAAAGCCACAGCATACAGCCACCCTATGATGTTATTCACCATGGCCAAGCCAGTTGTACCCCAACCAAACACATTTATGAACATGTAAAGCAATCCATTTTGAATGAGCAAAACCACAAATGCTATGCACATGATAACTTTAACCTTGCTTTGTGCCTGAAGAAATCTCAAGGTGGGAAAAACTATAGCAAAGGAAAACATTTGAGGAATCAGTTGTATAGAATATTTGCCAGCAAGATCAGCTATTCCTTCATCTTGGCCTAGCAGCTTTAAGATTGGTGTGGCATATACATAAACAGGCAAGAGGATTGTGCAAGTGAGAGTAAGTATAATCCATGACCTTTGAACATAAATACAAGTAGATTGAATTTTCCCTGCTCCAAAAGCTTGGCCACAAAGTGTTGCCAGTGCAGATGACATACCAAACTGCAATTTTACACAAGTTAGAGTAGAAAAAAAAAATCAACAAAACATGAGAGTTTGTTAAGGCATTTTCTAACCAGCAAGTAAAAATAGATGGCACTTAAGACCCCTTGGCTGACAGAGATAGAAGAGAGTTCAATGTCACCAAGATGACCAGCATAGATGGAAGTTGAGGAGTTTGTGAGGAACTGAAACAGATGGGTCAAGGCTACTGGGAATGCTAACTTCCATATCTTCACTGTCTCTGTCCACAAAACAAATTTAACATCCTTCAACCTTTTCACTGCCAAATAGTCAGATTCTGAAGTAAACTTTTGGATCACTAGTGGTGTCTCCATTTGAAGAGTTCTTCCTTCACACAGTTTCTGAGAATCAAATTTGTTATGAACTTCCAATCATGCACATTATATGCTTCTGGTTGAGGTTTTATTTTCAAAATGAAGATAAAGGCATTATTGAAATTTGAATTGTATTGGTCTACTGTTAAACCAAACATCTTAAAAGTAATAAAGGGTCACAGCTGGAAAATGTTTCATGATTTTGTCCACAAAGTTTGTCTTGTGAACTATTTGGTCTTATCTGTCTTATGTTGCACAAGAGTGAAAAAAGTTAAAAGAATAGAAAAAGAAAATGAAAGAATAATTTCTTTAGGTTACATCTAATGTTGGTTTGTGATGATTCAGAAATGAAAAGAAAACCTAGGAAGTTTTAGTGAACTTGAATTTGACACATCATGCTTGTGACTTTAATAAGAGAATTTTTGTCTTCAAATGCTGTAATGTGAAACATATATTCCAGCTCAAGTCAATGTGCAATCCAATGTCTCTCTACATGCATACAAATGCTGCAACATGCATGACTACATTTCTTTTACTCCTAATATGTACAAGACTTTATGTGAACATTTTATTCTGATTCTCATAACTTACAAATTATCCTGCAACTCAACTTCATTATATTAAATTTTTTAATATAAACTTAATTTTTAACGGAATTCATGCTCTTGATTTGGGTGATTCCTTGGATGGTAGTGATGCAATAGTTCTCTTGTAAAAATGAAAACTAAGTCTACGAGTCAATTAATTTAATTGGCAGATCCGTGGTTGAAATTAAAATGGAGAAACAATTCCAGCGAAATTTCAATTATGTGTTTTGCTGTTCAAATCAAGTGTGATTTATCTTTCCTTTATCTGGGGAACTTGTTATTTTCTGCCATGATTCATTTTTGCTGCTTCATCAAAAGCAATAAATTACCATCATACTTTTAGGGGATAGAAAAAAAAAATATTGCAGATATATTTTTTAAATCCAGTATGTTTTTTTAAATTATTTGATCTCTTAAAAAATGGCTTTAGAACAGTGAAAAAAACCTCAATACATAAACCTGAAATAAAAGTAAAATCCAACAAAACAACTTATTGAATATTAAAATAAGGTGTAAATATATAAGGAAGGATTGAGAATTTTCATAACAAAATCCCACTGCTATTTCCATATTATTATTATAAATTTTTATTATAAATTAAATTTTTTCTTTATGATTAACTTATAACTTGTATGTGTTTAAAAATATACTTCTTAGGATTTCAACTTTAGATTAGAAGGAAGTGTAAATATCATGTAAGAGTTGTGTTTAGTAAACTAAAACATATTTTCTCTAATCAATTTGAATTTAAGAATAGTATTTGGAATTTAGATAAAAAAAAATATGAATATATAATGTAGGGATGCCTTTAGTAAACTAAAACATTTTCTCTAACTTATTTGGATTTTAGAGTATGATTTGGGTTTTAGATAAGAAGAAAGTGGGAATATCATGTAAGAATTGTATTTAGTAAATTAAAACATATTTTTTCTAATCAATTTGAATTTAAGAATAGGATTTGGACTTTAAATGAATAGGGAGTATGAATACAATATAGGAATTGAGTTTGATAAATAAAACTCATTTTTTACTCATCAATTTAAACATAAGAACAGAATTTGGATTTTAGATGAAGAGGAAATGTGAATATCATATGGAGGTTGCATTTAATAAATCAAAATACATTTTCTCATTTTCTTTTCTTTTTATTCTGTTTTATATTCATTCATTTCCATCCTATAATCCAAACAGAAAAAGTATTGTATAATGAGTTAGTTTGGATAAACTTAAGATAAGTAGTTATGAAATAAATTATTTAAAAAATAAATAAATAAGATTTCTTTATTACAAAATTAAAAATTAGTGCTTATTTTATTTAAAGCAAATAGATTAAATAAACACATACAAACTATTTATTTTATTGAAAAGCCTAGATGAGGCGTCCTAGATTAAAAAGCATTCAAAAAGCAAATAGATTAAATAATCACATAACAAAGTATAAATTAAAAAGGCCAAACATATTTACCTAATACTTATTCCAATGTATGCAATTAGTCTGAGGGGGTAATAGACGTGAGAGGTCATTTATTCAAGCCTTTCATGATTGTATGAAGCAGGTGATAATAACATAGTTCTAATACTTAAATTTTGCAGTTTTTAAATTTAACAATGATATTGTAAAAAAAATTTAATTATTAATATAAAATATTATCATCATTTTAAAATATTTGCTTTTGATCAATATTATTTTTATTAAAAAAAAGGTTTATAATACAAAAATATTTTTTAGAATAAATTATTGTATTCCAATTAATTCAAATAAAATATAAATATTTTTAAAAAACTAAAAATAATATATTTTAGATTGTATATTTTAAAATATATATTTTATATTTTAAATTGTATTTTTCATAATGCAATTTCAAAAGAGTAAAATGACTTTTAAATTATATAGGAGTGCAGTTAAATTTGATGGGCATGCATAAATGTGCTTTTTATTTTCCATAATATTAAGAGGTTGTCATTCTTCAAGAATTACAATGTAACTATTAATCAATTGGATTCATTTTTAATATTGAGAAATAAAAAAAGAAAATTTACAACTTAAATATAATTTTAACGATAAAAAATAATTAGAAAACATCATGGAAAAAAAAATTGACCTCAAGAACATGCATAATATTTTTTGAACTCTCAAAACAGTTTAAGCGGTGCATTGAATTACTCAGCCAGTAATTCAATTTTTAAAATATTAACTACAATTAGTTTAGTTTATAATAAAAATAATTTTTTTTTTAAGTTACTTCGTTTTTAATCTATTAGGACAAAGACTAATTTCTCCTATAATATTGTAACTACCACTAATCCATGCTTATTTTTACACAGAGAATAACAAATGCAGTATTTCCTGATAATTACTTTATCAACCACACAAGTATCTAACCATTATATCAACTTATTGAGTTTTTTTTTTTATAGCTCGATTTAATTCAATTAACTTTTTTCTTATTATTATTATTTAACACCAAATATCAAAATCCTGTTTTAATATATTTTCTTCAAAGGAGACCAAGATTTTGCTGACCCACACACACTTCAGATACTGACATTGCTCATTAGCTTTGACAGATTTCACCTAAACTAAACAAAATGTTAACCCATAAACAATTTTCTAGAGGATAAGCCCAAAGGAAAATATATCATCCATAACTTTTTATTTTATAAAAAATAAAAATCCTAACTTTATAAATTTGTGCTAAAGCTTGTAAGTATTTAACTTTCTAAAATAAAGAAATAAATTTTGACGAACGTAAAAAGTTTACACTGCTTTCATTTTATACTTTTAAAAGAAAAAAACAAAAAAACACAGTTTAATAACAATGGGCATTTTAATAAAATTTCAAAACTGAGTACTGTGATATTCCGATGTAGATTTTAATATGAGGTTTCATGATGATGAGTCGAAATAAGTCTTTGGAAAACATGTGCCCTAGATTTTATAAATAACTAAGAAATCGAACTGCCACAAGATATATATTTATGATAATATAAAAATGTAAATTTAAAAAATATTTTTTAATAAAAATATAACATAATATTATACTAAATAACGTTTGAAGCAGTATTAGTTTTTCATTGTCTTCAAATAAATACATAAAGTAACTCATGAAATAGTAACATATAACACTTTATATGAAAAAATATATATAATTTAAATTGATGAAATTTTTATTTCCAATAAATATTATTATTTATTTGGTTTTCTAGTTTAAAATAATGAAATTTTAAAAATTTTGTATTCACTATAATATAAAATAATAAAAGAAATTTAAATAACTTATAAAAAATTATAAAAATAGGAGGAAAATGAAATATCTGTTTACAATTTTGATGCTTAGCTAATAACTCTGTGTGTTATTGTATAAAACATTATAATATCTAAAATAAAAATAATAAAAAATTGTAAATCATCCTTTTATTTCTACCAAATCGGTTTCAAAAAAAAAATCAAGACCTAAAACAAAGTTATTTCACAAAGTGTTCTTAAGGAGAAAATATTGGTTTCAGCCTTATAAGCATAAAACATTTTCAAATTTCATTGATTGTCTTGTTTGAATTTAAGATGTGAAACAAATAATTGTGTTTTCAATCTTAACTTGAGAGAGTATGAATAAAATGAATACTAGATTATAACTCTAATGCTAGTGAAAAGATAAATCAAATTAAAATTTTGTTAAAGGAATTGCATTTAGAGATCTGAAGAAGAATTGTTCTAGAGATATTATTACACTTAATGCATGCTAAATTGATGTGCAAGTGGAATTTTGTTCAGCGAGACTCAATCTGAGAGTAAATAAAAATTTAACTAATTAAATTTAATAAATTCAATAAAATGAAATGTAAACTTCTTATGTATTCCATGTTTATTATTCGTAATTTTTTTTATTTAAAATTGAGTCAATTAAATATTGATTATATTACTCTTTTTACTATCAAAAATATAAAGATGATTGATTATGGTGTGTAAATAGTAATAAGGAAGGTATATTTAGTGAAACATGTCTTGTATGTACTAAGTTAGAACATTCAATAGAAATAGATTTTACTCATACATAGACTTGTACAAAAGAAGGTATCAAACAGCGAGAATTGATAGATATTTTTAACATTAACTTGAAAGTGCGTTGTCATTTTTACTCAATAATACCTTGTGATATTTCTTTTTCTACTCTCTAGCATTATTCACAACCTAAATATTCATTTTTTTCAGCTTTATTTAAAATTTAATATTAATAATATGTTTTAATTTGAATTGGTTATCTACTTAAGTTTGTAACAAATCTCATCCAACTGATTTTCTAAATAGGTGTGTCAAATGAATGAAATTCGCTTCTTAAATATCACGTTTCCATTTTTTTAACTATTATTAATATTTTATATTTTATACTTTTATTAATTTATTTATGAGTAGTTATATTTTGACAACTACACGTGACACTCTCACTTTACAATCTTATGTGGTGCTGATGTGGTTATGATAAATGATGTGTAAAAAACATTCCAGAGTCACTGAGAGTTATTTTTAGAGTTTACATGTTTGGAATTTTATCTATAACGCTTTCTAGCATATTCCATCAAGGGTTGAGAAGGAGTGAGTTAGAATCTCAGATCTCTTGAATCTCGTCACTGCTGTCGCCACCGCTGTCCCATCGCATTGAGCCCGTTGTCACCTTAATGTTTGGTAGTATGCAAAAAAATACCTTAATGTCACACGAAATCTTCTTCTTTGTGCAAATGGATGCACTAGACTCGTATCACGTTTCAAATTTTAAATTTAGATACTTAAAACTGAATTATGTCTTTTCATAACAAAATACTCTAAATATCCTGAGAAAAATCCTATTTTACTTTTATTTACGCATACAATTATACCACGTCAGCAGTTGACATCTGGGTATATGTCAGTTATAATTGTCAAAGCAAAGTTTTTTCCTTTGTTTATTTTATTTAATGTATATTTAAAAAATAACATTTTTCTTTTAAAATATTAGATTAGATAAGATAAAAGAATACTTTAAACTCTTTAATATCATGCACTTAAAATTAGTATCGGAGATTATAAGAGGCGAAGGTAGCCTCAGTCCCACAATCCTGTTGTCAATCCACAATTTCCAATACCTTTTCTCTAAAAATAGAAGGAGAAATAGTGTTATTGATAATTAAGGAGGATCTAGTTTTTTCATATAATTTATCTGTGTGCAAAGTAAGGATGGTAAAATATGAGTATAAAAGTAAGAAAAGCTTCTCCATTATTAGACATATTAACATTACATTTATTTTAATATATTATTTTTCAAAATTATTGATCAAGATATTAGTGCTTAAAACAAAAGTTATCCTACAATAACAAGTAAAAAATATATGTTTTTGAAATATCTTTTTATTTAATTTTATCATCATTTTTTAGCCACAAATATAATAACCATATTATGTTTGATTAGGACATTCTTTTTAATATAATGTACACCCATAAGATATTCTATATGTTGAAGTATAATGTAAAATAGAAGGATTCTAAAGGGAATAAGAAAAAATAATCGAAAAGGTGCAAAACCTTTCCTATACTTTTTATGATGCGATTATGCTTATTAATTTCTAAGTATATTATATAGGAAACAAGATATTAAGATATTAATGGACTATAGTGCAAGGCATGCCAATGGATTGCAAACAAGAATATAAAGGAATTTCCCAAAGTCTATATCTTACCGTACATAAAAAGTGAATATATTCCACGACTACTACTACTTGTGATTTAAGAACCAAGATAAAAAAAAAAATGCTCAAGTTGCACAAATTGGGAATCCTTAAAAGGATAATGATTACCATTGCACTTATTATTAAAATATAGTATTTTATGAGTATGATTTAGTCTAATTGAAGGAGAGATAAATATAGTTTTGTCTTGTTTAAATTAAAACGATTGTATTCTCACACGTTGCTGGGTAAATGATTAAGTGGTAAAAAAATGCCTTTCATTCCCATTATATATAAATGTTCATCTAATTAACAATATGCATGAGTTATTCTTGTGGATGTTTGTTTATATTTTGGGGTCTCTTGGAGTCTCTAAACCGCTACTCAAATCTATTTAGAACAAGAAAGAATGTTTGCACAAGTTTTGAATAATGTTTGTAATATTTATTTTTTAATTTTCGTCTTTACAGTCGAGGGTAACTTGGTTTTTGTCCAAATTTTTCAAGAGACGTATTTGATGGTTTTAGATGAATACAAAAATCTCTTATATATATGAATTTACAATGATAGGATTTTATTAATCAAATAGCACAAATCTTTTATATATATGAATTTTTATAATCTTTTATATATATGAATTTTTATAAGAAGTTGAGTATGATACAAAGTTCTTTAGTATCTCGAGAAGGGATTTTTTTGGGGTAAAAGTTTTTATGAGTTTGAATTTTCAATCTTTTGAAGATATGAGGCATGTCTTTGGTAATTGGTTTCTGAAATTTGTCTATATATCTATATTTTCATAAACCAAAATTAACTAAGAAATAATGTTAGATACGTGTGCATGGTAAAATTGAGTATAAAACAATGATAGGTATAGATACATTGTTTATTCATGAAATATTGACAATCGAAAGTAATTAATTAGAAAGTAATTAATTATTGGTGACATTGAAATCCCCTTAACATTAGATTGTTACACAATGAAAAAAAGATTAAAGGTTATGTAAAAAAGGATTAAAAGTTTTGTACTTGGGTTCTTGTGAATGTTTATATTTTCTCTATCTTCCTTAATAAATTTTGATGAAATATCATAATTTTACTTTTATAGCTGGTATAAAATATGAATAACTTTCTTATTTCAGTTTATTTAACAAAACGACAAGTCATAAACTTTAGTTCTACAAGAATTATAAATAAGAATATAATGAAAATTTAAAATTCAAACAATTGTGGCAAAAAAAAATTAAATACATAATTACAACTGTACATGATGATCAAATTTTATTTTAAAAAATAAAAGAATATTTTTTATCCTTTAAATTTTTTTAATTAACTTCAGAATATAATATAAATATCAAGATGAAATAAATTGGCTTATAACGGAGAATTAAGAAAATTATATTTCTATTATCATGACCAATATTTAAACAATTATTAATATCACAAATATTTAATTAAATATAATATTTATTTATTCTAAAGTAAAACTACAAATCCAAAATTAAAATGCCTAACAAACAACTTGTTCATGACAATTCCATGTCAAAGAAAATAATTTTCTTTTTTAAAATTTCGATTGACAGTCTAAGGTAATTAAGCATTAAAAATAATATTTGACTAAATTCAAAGATCGCCCATATTATTTATATATAAAAATTAATAAATAAAATACTTCTATATTTATCTGATGAAATATTACAAATATATATTGATCTATTCGTATTATTAATATCTCATTCATATTAAACTTATGATGAAAAATAATTTAAATTAAAGTTATAACAAACTCATTTTTTATCATCATAAATAATTTCATCAAAATAATTATTATATTAAATAACATAAATATGATACAGAAAAAGCACTTTAAAAGTTATTGCAAGATAATAAAATTTTGATCACGCATATGCACTCCAATCATTTGTCGTATTAATTCTTAAAAAAATCATTACACAACAAAAACGTGAATCATGAACCAATACGAAACATAATTCCACGTTCTCCTGAAAAACGTAAACATATATTTATTATATATATTGTGAACAAGGGAAATGTGTTCACACAAGAACATTATTTTTACAGAAAAAAAATCAAGTACAGGCAAGAAGTTAAACTTAGCTAACATGAAATGAGAATAGCAAAGCCCAAGAACAATGGCTTGGAGCTGCAATTACAAATTTGTTGGGCTAACTTTGGACGGCTTCTTCTTGAAGCTCCAAAATTTCTTCGGACACTACCAAATTTTTTGAGATTTCCGAAAGTGTCCCATTTGCGAAAACCATTTTGTTCCTCTATATATATATTATTAAACTAATGCAACAGTAAGGATGGAGGTGTGTAAAGAAAGCTTAGAAATGCAGGAAAAAGCCATCCTAACTTTGTAGTTGAACAAAGAATTTCTAGTGGCAATTACTTTCTACACCCCCTTTTTGACATGCTTTACCATAATTAGATAAAATGACTGAATTATCTCATAAACTTTTCTTTCACAGCACTCCATCACCGTTGTCTTCAGCTGCCGCCGATACACTATCATCATTGTAGAAGAAGAAAAAAAAAAAAAGAACATTAAAAAAAATATATCATTCTAAAAATCTCTTTCCAGAACATATTTCATGTGATATGGAAAGTTTGTTTTAGAAAATTTATTTTAGAAAATATAACTTAGAAGGCACTATATACATTTCAAAAAGTGTTTTTCATTTTTAGAAATCTTGTTTTAGAAAGTTTATTCCAAAATACATTTCATACTGTTTAGAAATTTTATTTTGGAAATCTTATTTCGAAAATCCTAAAGTTATATTCTGAAATATATTTCATAAACTTTAAAAGGTATATCCTAGAAAATTTTTTGATGATCTGAATATTACTTTAAAATAATGTAAAATAATTATTTTGAAAATTGTGAGTTACATCCAAAATTCGGCATGCATGAAGTGATTGTCTTCCTGGATGGGATTGAACCTTATCTTTTTAATATTAACTATCAAAACCTTATTGTATAAAAAAAAACATTAATATATCCTAAGTCGACAATAATGACTAATAGATACATAGCATTGTTGGACACACATTTATTTATTAAATTAATATTGAACATGGTAGCTTGTGAAACGAAACTACAAATGTGAAGCGTGGCCTTTACACTATGCATAAGGCCAAACAAGAATTTTCTCACATCCCACTAACTTTTTTCTTCTTCACAAAGTCAAATGAATTAACAAAACCCACAACCTTTTACAACCACACTCCTTTTCAAAATTTCCAAACATTTTTCTCCTAACAGAAATTTTCTTTGGTCACAAGTTTTCTTCCTTTGCTCTTACCTACACAATTGGAACACTCTTCTAACAACAACCTTTCTCTTATTAGTGTTCTTACTTTCCCACACTTATATAACATTTGCTCAAAATAGCTTTCTCTAAGAACCACTTCAATTATCAACCATACAAGTTCTGAATTTGGACTGTTCAAAATTGTTTGTAATAACATGTAAAGATTGTATGAGATGATTCAAGACCTATAATTGACATTTCCAATTTCTTTAAAAAATATCTCAAAACATCAATTAACTTTTTTTGTTGTAATCATGTAATTATATTCAGTATTCATTAAGTTTATTTATATCTAATCTTTATTGAAAAATATGGCCATTTTTAATGAAGCATTTGTTTCTAATTCGTTTTTTTTTTATCCACTATATGTTGTATCTAATACATTATTTAAATAATAATTTGTTGGTTTTCAAAAACACTAATTTTGTCGTTCCGTTTTTATTTTATTTACTTATTGGGTGAGTCAAAATTATTTTGAATTTGAATCTGTCGTAGGTTTTGAGTTATTTTAGGTTTAAATTTGCACCAACCTTTGTGTGGGATTATGAAGGTATATAACATGAGAATCAAATTAGGTTATGAAAATGTATTTTTGAGAGTATGACCATGTTTTTCTAAAGGACACTACTTCCAAATTGTTATAACATAATTTTTTTTAATTATGAAACAATAATTTTATTGAATTTTTTAAGCACTAATAATTTGATTAGGTAGTACAAAAACTATCAATTTCATCACATGTACGACGAACAAATAATTATTCCCTTTAATTCTTGGCTTTAAATTTTTTTACTTATTTTTAACATAATAAAATGTTTCAAAATGTAATTTAATTTGATCTTTTTTTTCATTTTAATTTCTTATCATTATTAAGAATAAATGGAATTTAGCACTAAACATTTGAATCAACTTATATATTAATGTTTCAACTTAATCCATAAGTTAAACATTCGAAAAGTTATCGTCAATAATAATATTATATAACTCAAACATAATTAGTTAATTTTAGTCTTCGAAAGAAATCATAATTCTTTTTATCATTTTATAAAATATGAACTAAATTGGAAGTTCTATAAAATGAAAAAATTAAAGCAACGAATAGTTATCGTTTAAAAAAATAAACTGAAAATTCACTCCATAATCAAAGTATTAAAATAAAAATCTATCTTGACAATATATTTTGTTAAAAAATATCAAATTGGAAATTAGATAATTAAGGCACAATCATGTTACCAAATCAACTTATATCAACCAAGGTATAATGACTAAAATTTATCACAAAAAAAAATAATTTTATTTGGAAACTAAATTTTACTTATATAATTTTGTAAATATTACTATACCAGTTAAAATTTGTCCCTTTATAAATTATTATTTAATATAGTAAGTATTGTTTTGTATTGGTTTTTAGCCATAATTGTGTTATATATATTAACCTCAAACAAATTATTGTTTCAAAAGTTATAAATCATAAAAACTATAATGATAATAAATTTCAACTTTTAACTCAATGTTTATAATATTATGAAATTAACTATAATTAGCAACCATGTACACCCTTCAAGCTCAACCCGTCAAAGGTTCTGAATCATATAATAAAGAATAAAATTAGTCTATAGTTTCCAAGTTCGTTGCTTAAAATATTATTTAGTGGAGAGTTCAACTATCTATACTTCGAAGCTTAAATGCTTATTTTAACCGACAATTAAATCATTGGATGATCAATTAAATAAGAGTTTTAATATCTACTTTAATCTTTCAATGTACTTTACCTGTAAATAATTTATTACTTTTAACACAATTTTGAGTACAAATAAAAGCTTCGACTATTATGAAACTGAAAAAACTCTAAGATCAAGTACATCACCTGCAGTATTAAAGGAAGATTTGGAAGAAATAGTAAACATAAGAATCACATCGGTGAAAAAAAACACATTTTATAAAAAAAAATAATAATGATTATAACGTAAGCAAAAATGCGCTAGTATTTAAAATTACACAAAAAGATATTACAATTACACAAAAAGATATTAGAGAGGTTGTGCTTATTAATTATAGTATTTAAAATTACACAAAAAGATATTACAATTACACAAAAAGATATTAGAGAGGTTGTGCTTATTAATTATTGTAGTATAGACTGTAAAAATAAAATTTAAAAATTTGGATTAGACAATGACGATATTACAGTGGTTGGGAACTCTTAACTGTTCTAATATCTCTTTCGAAATGCACGTGTCAAATTTTGTAAAATTTTTAAATTAAAATTTGAGATATTATAACGATTGAGAGCTCTAGCTGATGTAGTATCTCCTTCAAGAGAGTTTTAATTTTTTAAAAAGAAAGAGATACTAAGCAGTTGGGAGCTCCCAGCTGCTATAATATCTACATACTACGCAGTTGGGAGATCTCAACCGCTATAATATCCCATGCTCTTTAAAATTTAGAGATTTGGGGTTTGAGTGAGATAGTACAGCGGTTGGGATCCCAACCGCGATATTCCCTATTCTAATCCTCGTGCACTGAGTCTCTCTTGTGCGTTCTTTGTTCTTCTCAATCACGCTCATTTGGTTGGTCCTTTCGTTTCCTTCATATATTTTCTTCAACATTTTCGACATAGGTGGTTTGCTAAGTTTTACGTTGCAGGATTTTGAGGATATTATACACTTGATGCGTGATCTTTTCTCCACCGTGAATGATTGGTTTGACACCCCTTACCGCTTCTCTTTGTAAGATGTTAACAATTTTGTAAAATTCATTAAAAATAGTTAGAAATTTATTTTTAACCCAAAATTTTTATTACCAACTTAATTTAGTCTATATTTGATGGTAGATTTCTTACATTGTATAAATTTATCATAGATTTTTAGTTACAAAAATTTAAGGCCAAAAAGCTTCAAACGGTCATAAATTTTGATAGAGAATTCAAATTAAACGCTCCAAAAATGGAAGTTACTTGAAATGGTGTAACGAAGTTCGCTGCCAATAACCACAGAGGATTCAAAATCCAAAATTCCATCATTTACTTTTTTATTTTTTATTTTATTTTTAACATATTTTTTTTCTATTTCACATATCTATACTTGTCAAAAAAATTCTGAAAATTTTTGTGATGTTTCATTATATGGATTAGAGATTTTATCAAATAATTCTAAAAAATTTTGAATTTTTTTAAACAATAGAGATACTACAGCGGTTGCCCTATGCAATCGTTGTAGTATCTTGATATTACAACAGTTATCCTATGCAACCGCTGTAATATCTCTCTCACTGGCCAATTAAGTGGGTTTATTACAATGGTTTGTCAAGAATCAAGGTGGTATCTCCTATGTCTAAACTTTCTATAATGGTGGAATCTACATCGGTTCCAAAACCGATGTTGTATGTTGTCCATAACCAGTGTAAAAGGTGATTTTTCCACTTATGACCAATATAGTTGTAGTCATGAGAGAAAGAACATTATACGTAATCGTTTTCATCCTCTGTCAAGCCAAAAGTCTTCAACATCATCCTCAAAATATTTATCCAATTAACTCTTTGCTTACCACATTGTTTTACTTCATTTTCTTTCTAATTTGACTAGCTCATTTTTCCTCATCATTATTATTGCATTATTTGTCAGTTTAAAGGATATGTTTGAAGGAAAATTACTTAAAGTATTACTTTCAATAAAAATAGGGTGTTTTATTATATATTCAATAAACAAATTTCTTATAAGACAATCTAATTGTTTTTCATCATAACTGTATTTTTATCAACATCATATTAAAATTGAATATCCAAATTTAAAGCATGTATCAAGATGCAATCATAAAGAAGAGATAATTCGTTCCACCACTCTCTTAGTACTTATTAAATTTCAATTACATTATCTTTTATACTTATATGTCCTTAATATAACTTTACTTATTTTTATAATACTAATTGATCTGTATGGGTCAGGGGTGGATATTAGGCCCAAAATGAGGGGTGCAAAAACTAATTTATCTAATATGATCATGCACCCATAAGGAAAGGTTCAATTAGGGGCCTAATCTAATTATTAAAAATCAACACTCACATAAATTGTCACTCTCTATAATTATATTTAACTATGGATATTTTTGTTAATTTGTTAAGATTTGATATTGGATCATTAATAATAATTAATTACTTTTAAATTCAATACTAGAATACCTCATATAACAATTGAGATACAAAAAAATCATCTTCTATTTAGATTAGTCAATAGTGATCAAAAACCTCAACGACTAAAATACTAACCAAAATCTTAAAAAGTTTATAAGTAATAACATTCATTCAACAATAAAAAAAAGTTATAGGTAGTATCTTTATAACCTTTAATACTTTACATAATAATAATGAAAAATTCAAGAAAATTGATTAGGAGAAGTGATTTGGTAATACTCTTTTATTATTATAATATATAAAATTTGGTAAATATCTAAATAAATATAAGTAGTTTTAGAAAAAAAAAAGCACATTTTTTTAATTTTTATATGGAAATATGTCTAAACTGTGTCACATCTCAATATTTTTATTTTTTATATTAAATACAAAAGAATTAATTATTAAATAATACTTCATCAAAAAATTGCTAATAAATTATTAAATTTTAGCTTGTATTGCTATACGACCATGAGAGGTTCCTTGTTGCTTCCAATAAATTATTACATTATTGCATGAAATTGCGTCATTTCATCTTATCTCTATGAAATATCTTATTAATTTTGTATTATAGATTAAAGATATAATTACATCTATGTTTTCCAAGTAGACCTTGTATATAACTTTTTTTTGTTTTTTTTAGTTGAAGAGTTTTTTTAGGACTCAACCTTTTCTGACTCCATTACTCTGTTGACCTTTTTGTTGCAGTGCATGCTTTGCAATTGTTCAACCTTCTTCCACTAAATTCCATCCATGCCCACTGCTACGTTCCAGCAAGGTCCCCATTAAAAAATAATTCAAGAAGTTGTCAAGGAATCCCAAGAAATTTGTATGTATATCTGACCAACTAAAATAAAAATGATAAATTAAAAAATATATATTTAATGCATCTGAATAAATGCTAATAAAAGATAAAGAAAATAAAAAATAAAATTTAATAGTGTTCCCTTATATTAAGCATTTCTAATAATTCTTTTTGAAAAAGTTTCTTGACAATAGAAATTTATCTTAACATGAATTCTGTAACTCTTCAAATTTTAAGAGATTTACTTTTATTAGAATCATGTTAAAACAATATAGTCAGTAGTAAGAAATTCTCATTAATTTTTGTAAGAACAATTATTTAATTCCAAACTTACACTTAATTTAATTATTGAACAAGAGGCAGATATTTGACACAGGTCATGTAGAAGCATTTGAAAAGCACAAGTTGGACATAGGTAATGTACCAACATATTTCCTTTTTTCTATTTTGTACTATAATGCATATAATAATAGAAAAAAAGAGTAAAGTTATGATTGGATAGTCGTGAAACACGAGCCGTTGATGGTGCTGACCTTGCCAAATCGCAATCACACGCCGTCGAAATGTCTCAGGAGGAGCGTGTGGTGCCGCCAGCGCGTGAATACAGTCTCTGTGCACAGCGCGTTGGGTATGTCAGTGTCGGCGCCCTAGATAGTGAGAACCGATAAACCCCGGTTGCCACCAAATACGTGGCCCACAATGCGAAATGATCCAATTGCACTTCAAACTCAGTATGAGCTGTTTTCGATTAAGATAACGCGATGAACACACGAACTGCGAAACCTAACTCACGGATCTTCTGGATAAAATAATGTCCCAGCTAAAATTATTTTTAATATAAATTTAGTATTTTTTTTAAGAAAGATTCTGATTCTCTTTAGTACCACTAAATCTAAGTTCCTTCTAATATCTGTACAAAATATAATTTTTGAAACTGTTATATTAATTAGGAAAGATATCTTGAAATTTAAAACAAAATGTAATTTAAGTTATTATAAAGAGCTATACAAAATAAAATAAAATACTTAAATCTATTGTAATTAAATTTTAAAAAAAATGACTTTATTTTATATATTATATATAAAAAGTTTATATTAATACAAAATTATATAGATTTTAATCTCTTTAAAAAATAGATTAATATAACTCTATCTAATGTCACTTGTATACAATCTCCATGTAACTCGTGTTCTTATCTTTCTATCAATCATTCATTGAATTTAATCATTTCAGACAAATCAGTGCAGTATTTAGTATGTAAACTATTAGTTGAGAAAATAATATGGATTACTAGTTAATTTTATTCTTTAACATGTATTAATATGTCTTTCTATAAATAGTGACGGTGTTTCTTCAACTTTGTTACTCAATACTATTATCTATTTCTTGTATAAAAAAAAGTAATAACGAAAAAATAAATATGTTTTAAATTTATGAACTAATCAATATAGTGAATTTATCTGTTAATGTTATTAGAGATCTTAATTTTGAAATTAACATTTTTCAACAAGAAGGATGGTAAACTAATAATTATATACTCTAATATGTTTAATAATATATATATATATATATATATATATATATATATATATATATATATATATTGTATTGAAATTATGTTATAATTAAAACTTATTTGTACTTAAATTGTGAGCAGTTATTTTTGAAAAATTTACATGAGAGTACTGTCAATTTTTTTTTAAATTTACATTGTATCTTTATTAATTTTCTGTGTTGTAATTTAAAAATAATTCTAAAGATAAGATATGAAAAAAAAGTGTACAAGAATCATAAGTATACTCTCTTTTAAGGTTTGTCTAAATTCTTTATTTATTTTATTTTATTAACTTACATATTCCTATTTATATATACGGAAGTTTTAAAAGAAATACAAAAACATGTTTATCTTATCAATTATCTTGAATCAATAGTGTTAAGTTTTAATTATCACAATAGGTAAATCATGTATAAGTGATACTATTTTATTTTAAAAAAAATTAAGTTCTTATTGTACGCTTTTAATTTTCAGAAAATAAAATGATAAGAATATACTAAGAGTTGGTGTTGATGTTGAAATCAGGCTTCCTCTACATGATTGTATGATTTTGTTTAATTTATTGTTATAGTTAAACTTAATTAAAAGTGTATGTGAAGAGAAATTTCAGGAGAAATTGTGGGACTTCACAATTTATATATTAACTGACAAGCTTTGTCAATTACAATATAATTTGCCTAACATTTCAATTATCACTATTTTATTAATATTGGTCTTAGTATTAATGGACCATGCTTTGTTAATTATAATTAAGTTTGCCAAACCTTTCAATTCTCAATATTTTATTAATACTAATTTGGACTCTCTTTGTGAATTACAATTAATTTTACCTAACATATTTTGATACCTAACATTTTACTTCTCATAAATTAATATTTAGTTCAGTATTACTTTATCTAGATTACAATTAATTTCAACCAGTTCCCTTTTTTAAGAGTTCCACAATTTTTATTATCAATTACAATCAATTAAGTAAAATGATGCAGAAGAAACAAGATTTAAAAGTTAATACCAAATATTAATAGATTATAAAATTGTATATGCACAAAAATTAAGTTTTTTCTACCCATATATAGAATATGGGTAAAATCTTCTCCTATACACAAAAATTAAAATTGTGTATGCACGAGAATCATATATAGAATATGACACAAATTACAAGAAATATTCTCCTAAAATCATCCATATGTAAAACAAATTAACACACAAACTCAAAGTACAAATAAAATAAGAAATGTATTAAATATGAAATTTATAGATTAATACATACCCATTTTAGTGATTCAACTTCAAACGATATTATAAATATGCAAGGACTTATTTCAATTATACATCACCTAGTATCTTAATAATTATGATTTAAACTATCAATTAAAATAATATATATTTTTAATGATTTTTTTTATAAAAAATAACGTCGTATTATTTTATAAATTAAATAGTAAAATAAAAATAAAATCATCAATGTATAAATAAAAAAATAACGTAGGATAAAGATAATTAAACTTACAAAACTTTTTTTTTGTCAAATTTTGTGGTGTACTCAATTTAAACATTTAAAGATTTTAAATAATTAATAGAAAGAAAATATGTAATGACGACTCAATTGAAACCAATTATATATGAGAGATTTAAAATTTAATTAAGTTATTTTCATTATTAATTTTAAATCTTTTCAAATAATAATTATATTCTATCATTCGTTATAAGTATTTCATTAAAAAAATTATGTTAAAAATATTCTGTAGATTTATAATAACATTTTTTAATAGTTAAAGCAGGTCCTTTTCGCGGGTATTTTAGTTTCTCTACATTTCATAATTTTAAATAAAACAAAATTAATAGGATATTTTAGTCTTTTAAATTATTCCACTCATTAGTTCCCAATTGATTAGTTATGACACAAAGGATCCAGTAAAGTTCCGATATATATTAACATATTATTGACAAATAATTGTATGAAATTCGATAACAAAATATGGTGCTTAATTCTAATTTCTAAACTATGAAAGAAAACTTGAAGAGTATTTTCATATATTACTAATAATGATTGAGATATGTGTTGTTGATTTTTAATTACCAATATAATAACTATATATTCTATTTTTTCATATTTAATTAACATCATCATTGTTATGTTTTCAAATGATAAATATATATATATATATTTTTATCAAATCTTATATTTTTTCAATAATTTAACAAATATATATAAATGTCAAGCAAGGTGTGAGAATGCACAAGTGAAAAGTCATTTCAGAATTTACATGGGTTTCTAAAAAAAACAAATTTAAAGTATTTTTTGCAATTTTTTACCTAAACTAATAATAAAGCACCACTGTATTTTACGTACTTTTTTAAAATTATATTTTAAATAGATTATTTTGAATATTTTAGATTGTTTATAGAAATATATATATATATATATATATATATATATATATATATATATATATATATGTGTGTGTGTTTTATATAAAATATATATATAAAAAATAAAAATATATTTTTTTTTTTTTTTTTTTTTTTTTATACT
>Ga0099824_1002135_pt1 | contig 28738 bp, 12 predicted proteins | sample SiratrowhiteBW_FD_76837 | JGI IMG/M metagenome (GOLD analysis project Ga0099824, IMG submission 76837) | Root nodule microbial communities of legume samples collected from California, USA - Siratro white BW | ecosystem: Host-associated > Plants > Roots > Nodule | place: USA: California... | reverse complement strand
TTCTGGGCTAGATGCAAGAGCTGCTGCTATTGTTATGAGAACAGTCAGAAACACTGTGGACACTGGAAGAACTGTTGTGTGCACCATCCATCAGCCCAGCATTGACATATTTGAAGCATTTGATGAGGTCAGTGCCCAAAATCACAAATGAAGACGTCTCTTGTTACTTACTTGCTTTTGAATCTAACATGATGTGTTTTTGTGTGATTCCAGCTTTTCCTAATGAAGCGTGGAGGACAGGAAATATATGTCGGACCACTGGGTCGTCATTCTAGTCATTTGATCAAGTATTTTGAGGTAAGATCATAGTTTAATTATCAAGTGAACGACCATCATTCTTCACAATAAATACTAAATTTTTGCAATAATTTCCACTGTGCAGAGCATTGACGGGGTGAGCAAAATCAAAGACGGATATAACCCGGCTACTTGGATGTTGGAAGTTACAACCACAGCTCAAGAGCTTAATTTGGGTGTTGATTTCACCGATTTATACAAGAACTCTGATCTATATAGGTAGGGCAAAGCAAGTGGATAGGAATTTACTAATACTAAGTCTTGTTTGTTTTCTTGATTTTCATAATGCTTAAGTGAGGTGTTCATGGCTTTTCAGGAGAAACAAGCAGCTTATACAGGAATTGGGTCAGCCTGCTCCCGGTTCAAAGGATCTTCATTTCCCTACTCAATACTCTCAGTCCTTCTTGGTCCAATGCCAAGCTTGCTTGTGGAAACAACGTTGGTCTTATTGGCGTAATCCACCATACACTTCTGTGAGGTTTTTCTTCACTACTTTCATAGCCCTGATGTTTGGAACAATGTTCTGGGACCTCGGAGGCAAACGGTAAGAAAAGTATTATTGAAATTGAAAGTAAATTGTATATTTTGTCACATCTTCGAAATTCACTAGAGTTCTGATTCCTTGGGTGATTTTACAGTTCGACCAGAGGAGAACTGATGAATGCTATAGGTTCAATGTATACTGCTGTTCTCTTCCTTGGAGTACAAAATTCTTCCTCAGTACAGCCTGTGGTTGCAGTTGAAAGGAGTGTCTTTTACAGAGAAAAAGCTGCTGGAATGTATTCTGCCTTACCCTATGCATTTTCACAGGTAACTAACATCATTATTTATTTTACAAACATGACTACTACTTTAGTTTGCAAATATTGATTATGTTAACAAACAAACTGGGTATTTATTGTGACAGATTCTGGTGGAGCTACCCTATATCTTTTTCCAAGCGGTGACATACGGTGTAATAGTTTATGCCATGATCGGATTTGAATGGACTGCAGAGAAATTCTTTTGGTATCTATTTTTCATGTACTTCACACTGTTGTACTTCACCTTCTATGGCATGATGGCTGTAGGAGTGACACCAAACCAAAACGTTGCTTCCATCGTGGCTGCTGCATTTTATGCAGTTTGGAATCTCTTCTCAGGATTTGTTGTTGCAAGACCTGTGAGTTTTTTGTTGTCACCTGCCTTTGAAGAAATAAATAGATTGAGAAATGCATGCATATAGAGTCTAATAATAATATTGTTGTTTTGTATTTTGAACAGAGCATCCCAGTGTGGTGGAGATGGTACTATTGGGCATGTCCAGTTGCTTGGACCTTATATGGATTGGTTGGATCTCAGTTTGGAGATATAATGGAACAAATGACGTCTGAAGAAGGCATGACTGTGAAAGCTTTCATAGAAGACAGTTATGGTATCGAGCATGACTTCATTGGAGTTGCTGCTGTTGTGGTTGCTGGCATTGCAGTTCTCTTTGCATTTATTTTTGCTGTTGCAATCAAGACCTTTAACTTCCAAAAGAGATAGATAGATTGGACTCCTTTCGCAACCTGAACCATTCTTTATATTTTCATCTTACCTTTATACTTTATGATACTTGTATTGTATCTATCATAAATGCAGCAATTTTCAATTTGTAAGGTTTAATGCAGGCACAAATGTAAGAACAAAAGTAAGATAATACTTGTTTTATCCATTTAATATTATGTAATTTTTGACTGCAACCTGTAATAATAATAACTTGTGAGTTCTGAATTTCTATCTCATTTCTTAAAAGTTGATATTCTTTCATTTAATACTAAACTGGAAGTTGGGGTTATCTGATAAACAATCTTTGGTAAAATTTCTCTGGTGTTTTCTTGATCCCCCTCCCAACTCTCTGCACTTAGATCTGCAATTTAGTATATCACATAGAGAACATGAGATCCCATCCAAATTCTTCCTATAGCTCCGTGATTTCGTCCTAGACCTCCATAAAATTTTGAATTTCAAAAACACCCTTATTAAAATGACAAAAAAGATATGTATTTTCTCTGAGCATAGGATAATTTGTAGATCGAATGTTATTCTATCCGATTTACATTTTAAAAAAATTTGCACACTGCCAGTGGGTGGACATCATCCAGGTTTGCAAACTGATGCTATAATGATATTGTATGTGACTGAGATTTTAGAATTTGACAAGAAGAATGCAACAACTCTTCATTTGCCTTAATAAAATTAATTTATTGCAAATGCAAGACTATTCATTTGCCTTAATTAAATTAATTTAATGCAAGATTTGTTATTTACCTTAATTAAATTAATTTAATTTTATTTTAATTAAATTTTAAATAAAACTGATTAAGAGTGAGGAGTGAGCATGCAGACAAAGTAAAATACTCTTCATTTGGAATGAACACAGAGTAGTATAAACTCTTCATTAGAAATGTTATTGGAAAATAAGGAAAGGATTTGAAATGAGTACAAAGTAGTATAGACTCTTCATTTGAAATATTATTGAAAAATGAGGAGAGGAGTAAATAAGGAGACTCTTCATTTTTTTTTAATTACATTAATTTTAATTGGGTGATGGTATCCACCTTATATTAATTTTGAATAAAATTAGATTTGGACATTAACTTAGATAAGAAGGTAAGCAGTTTGATACAGTTAATATCTAATAAAAAATTCTAAATAGAATGTAAACCGGATGGAGTGTTATCTGATTTATATTTTTAGATGACACCTCATCCAGTTTATATAATTTTTCAAAACATAAATGGAATCCGATTTACATTTCTAATTAGAATGTAAACTGAACGACTCTCTATCCTGTTTATATAATAATTTTTCACAGTAAAAAGTGTAAAGGATATGGTTAGATTTTGTAATACTAGAGTAAGGGGTATAATAGACTTTTCAAGTCTAGTACGAAGGTACAAGACAAGATCATGGAGGTGCAAGAAGTATTCGTCTATTCAGTGGTGGACTCATCTTCGGCCCAAACAAAAAGAACCCATCCAAATTATAGCCCAAGTTTAGACTTCGAAATCTCAAAAAATAAAAATAAAAACACATTTAGTGATTTTATGAAAAATGGTTGATGTTGCATTTAGTGATTGAGATGCATGAAGAAAGTGGCTTGGACAATCGGCAAAATTTAAGCACTTTGTCTACCATTTTGCCATATTTGGTGAGAAGGAATAGGTAGAGCACGTTGGGCTGTTTTTTGGTCTCTAATCCCTTTTTAGGTTTTAGCTGTGTCCTTGGTCTGGAATTCATCTTCAATCACTAAACCAATTATGTTTGGTACTAGTAATCATTTAGGTTTCCAAATTATACATTTTCATGTATGATACAGAAACCTTTGTTTAATCCAAAGTATAGAAACTAAAATCAAAATTCACTCATTTTACAAACTAAAATTCAGTAAACTAGAATTAGATTTTTATAATACTTTAAAACATTCATCCATTCCTCCATCACAGATTCAAGAAATTTGTAAATTTAGTGATTCAAGAAATCGTCATTTTTTTTTATTAATAGACAGTTTTATATCAATATTACTTTTTAAATATAAGTTTTTTTCATAACATCGTACAAAATTTAATAACATTTTTTATAAAGCGTCTATTGTATTAATTAATTTCCTTTTGTAACATAAAAACTATTTTTTTATAGTTTGTCAAACCTGATTTTCTATATACCCCTTTTTTCTCATTTTTAGTATAGATATTCTTACAAAACATTAACTGATTACCCTTTTGTAGTGTAAAACTTACATAATATGACTTCAAACTATGAAGTTTTCTTGCAAAAAAAATATAAAAATTGTATGTTTTTTTCTGAAAAAAAAATATGTGATGATAGTTCCTTTAATTCGTAGAAATATTTATAGATTTGTTTTCCTATTCTTGTATTTTTTTTTTTATTAAAAATATCATTATTACATTTTCTTCACAAAATAATTTACAAATAAGTTTTTTAATTTTTTTTATCAAGGGAAGAAAGTATAAAATTTAATCGAGCAGGGAAATTTAAGTGTTATTAATAAAAAAAAATTAATCGTAATACAATTTTAAGAACAATTAATACTTAAGCACTTTGACCCCTCCAACTTTTTTTTAAACTCCGCAGTTATATATACGTTGCTTCTTATTCCCAAAGCAAAATATAGGTAAATAGTATATTTCTTGAAATTAATATTATTTTCTATAATAACTACTTATCATCCTTTTCATCTTTTACTTTTAATTTTATTTTTTTAAATTTTATGTTTTACGAAACTCTTGTTATCAAACAAGCATGTTTATGAAAAATGTACATATTTCCATATATAATAATCCTAGATCGCAATTATTGAAAACAATTTTAAACTTCAAAATAAACGCCCCTATGATCAAATATAATGAACCATAAGGTTGAAATCTGATTCAATTTCTTTTGGATGAAGCAACTGAGATTTCAGAGTTGGATTTTTATTATATCTTGTTCTTATGATATTTAATTTGCATGTCTATTATTATAAGGTAGAGACAGAGCATGTCACGTCTTCTTAGCAAGAGAAAAAATAAAAACAGATTCATATCTCCAATAATAATCTTTCGTAAGTTCGTAAGATCCATTGTTTCTTCCCTAACATGTAACAATTGAAACTGTTACCTAGCTACGTACAATTACAAATGCATCAGATATGAAAACCAGAAAAGATTAAAGCAGTGACAAAGACCTTTGCTTCCATTTAGGAGCCAACCCCTCTGCTACACTTATGCTTTTTTTGGAAGTTTGAAATCAGATATAGCCCCGCAGAGGTTGAGCTTTCTTGATTAATAGAGGTACCTCTCAATCACATTGATTAGCTTAAGATAATAATAAAGTAATAATAATAATAATAATACTTGATTACGATGATAGATAAGAAAGGTACACTAGTCATTCACAATTTGAAAAGACCATAACTTTAATGTAATTAAATAGTATATTTTGGAACTGTAGGGTATCTGTATCTATCTGATATTCATAATATAATAATAGTTTTGCTTCGAATTCTCGTGTGGTGGGATCAGAGAAAAGCTTGTAGCAGATCATTGATGCTCCTCTCAAGGTCAATTTGGCCTTTAATCACATGATTTAACTGAAAAGTTTGATGAGGAAGGAACATTGGTCTTATTCAATTGTGTAAGTAAAACATCTCATTCAAAAAATCGCAACTCAAATCTAGCTTGAATGTGAGCTATATGGTTGATGTGACTGAGATTGATTCGGATATACATAACTTGATTCTGATATTTGACAGAAACACTCGAACAAAATCCTGATTTGGGTTCATTGGAAGGAGCCGCATATGTATATTATATAGTCCTGTGATATAAAATTTATAATTGGCATTGCATAATGCAGCTTAAGGTAGCAACAAAAGCAGTCAGATCAGCTATAATTGTGATTTTCTAAACATTGCGCCCATATTGAAACACAACAACAAAACTTCACCACAAAAGGGGTTCCTCTTCTCTTCACAGACTCACCAATTATTTGTTCAAAGTTGGGATTTAGCTGTCTTTCTCTCTGAGGCACTTCAATCATTCCTCATGATGGAGTCCTTTGGATAAAGCTATACTATGACTAAATCATGCACCTTGCGTCACAAACTCATAATCATACCACAGTTACAAACGCCACAAAACTTCAACCTCTCACTGATCTAGATGAAACCACGTGTGTCAACTATGTCAATTATGCACTATGGCCAATCTAGTTCAATACCTAACACTTAGAAAATTAAGAAATTCAGCTTTTGGCTTCTTATTTAGCACCTTCCAAAGGACATATCCGAGATACACATAATTTTATATATCAATGTAGTTTTCAAGCATTCCTCTTCATATCATGTTGTGTCTTTAAGTCTTTTGTTTTTTAGTACTGTTAGTGTGTCGTGTTGTGTCTTAACTTCAATTTGAGAATAACAAACAGTATTTCCAATGCAGCATTAGTAATGCAGCAGTACAACTCACACAGCTAGCAGAGTAGTGAAGGCTGATTAAATTGAAATTAAGTTAACAACATAACAAACTAATCTTGTTTTATTCTATTAACCAAAATCGATTACGTGCATGGATCAAAAGACTCATTTTTCCACACCATTAAATAAGATAGTAATAACACAAAAATCTTGAACAGACAAGAAGTTTCTATATACCATTACATATCTTGGTGTGCCAATTAATCAATTGTGCACCGTTTCTTTCTTATCGACAAGAGATTGGTGTGGTGGCAATCTGATCTGCATATTAAGCTGCATCGTGTCACTGTCATTTGGAAGTATTCATTAATCATTTCATGGAGTAGTTCACATCTGTACATTCATTCATTATCCCGGAATGAGAACAATTCATTATCATAACAGTATGTTGAAAAATTTCAGAACCTGATAGTTTTACTGCGGTTTCACCTGATCCTGCTCCATCATAACAAAGTACACATATCTGGAAACAGAAACAGAATACCTTTCCTTCAATAATGATTCATGCAACCGGTTACTTCAGAGCATTTTTGCTCAGGAGATAAAAGGAGGAAGATACATAACAGCAGTTTTTAGTAGTAACTATTACTATTAATTAGAAAATTAGTGGTTAAGAAGAAATTAATACAAAGAAAAGATAGTACATTATGGTAGGATTCTTATGACATTAATATCCCATCCCATGACTTTGGGAAAAAACTCAATTTCTCAATTATTGTCCCTCAGTATAATACTTTAGAAAAGTTAACATAAAATGAATTTAAAGATATTCTGTGTCAACAAAATTATTTATTTTTTTATTTAATTTGAATTTTAAAATTGATTAATTGTACCTTAGTAAATAAAATGCGATATTTTAACAGTTTAAAGTCAACAATTACATAAGAGTTATGTCGTCGTGCACCTTCTATGGAGACTCGATTACATAAATGGAAAAAAAAAATGAAATTTGGGATATGAAAAAGTGGGAATTCATACATAGACAAACTATCCTTGACACTTACAGAAATTAAATATTGATAAAGGTAACGTTTATTACAAATTTTAAATTTAAGTTTATATATATATATTGATATCAGTAAAAAAAAAAAGAGTAATTTTTATAAACTTTTAATTTATATGTATAAACTAATTTGAATTTGTAAATATTTTTATCTTGTATTTTAAAAATGTTTATAGAAAACTTTATTCCTGTAAAAAATGTGTAGCTCTTCGGCAAAAGTTTCCTTTGCAATGAAGGTTTATGGAATAGTAAAAAGGTGCATGTAAGAGTAGGATAATACATTGGCCTCCATGGTGATGAATTCTGTTTGATCCCCATTGGTTTCTAGCGAAGTGTCCTGAATACCCAAAGTTTCACCACTCACAAACACACACATGCATTTCCGTGTTGTTATTTGAATAGGACAAGTGCCTCGTCGATCGGTTTATTCAATGAGGAAAATCATTAGAGAGAAAGAAACTCTAAGAAATGTGCATATACGTGGTTGAAGACCCCAACAACACAGGCGTAGGACAAAACACATGCATATGCAAATAGAACAACGACTAAAAGAGAAGCTAAATAGAAGGGAAACATGACAAAGCAATGAGATGAAAAGTGGTAAAAATAGGCACTTCCCCATGATATGTAAGCTTGAACTTTATTGCTATGGTTTGGAGTATAAGGCACCAGCACGTGGTTGCAGAGAGACAGCAACAACATTATGGTGTGTTCCTTCAGACAATGATTTCATAAACCAAATGATTGAGATTTATTCGCGCGAGTTGTTTCGTATTATGTTGGGGTAAAAAGTGTATGAAGCTAGCTGGTAAGTGTTTGTTTGTTTTTGTTAATGTACCACTTCCATCATCACTTATCTATATGGATTCTTATTTTGTCACCTAAAGTGTGAGAACTTGTATTTTACAAAAGCCATTGTCCGGAGTAAAGGATATGTGTCCCTAAGTTATAGACTCTCTTACCATTATTGGAGAATCACAGCTTATACCTTAAACAAATTTTTAGTTAATCATTCTCACTAATTTTTGTATTTTCCTTCATAAGTATAACAAATCTTCGGAACCCACTCAATGAATGAAGATGTTCTTTCATATGTTTTATTTTATCAAAAATCTTCATTTAGAAATATCATATTTCCATAATCAAGTACATGTGTTCTTAAAAAAAAAACAAAAAATAAAACTAATATGTTTCCCAACCAAACATATTTTTTAAGGATAGGGCACATGGATCAATGGGAATTAAGATATTCGCGAGGAAGGAAATTCTTTAGAAGATAAAAATACGATAATGGCCGTCATCATCTGAAAACCTATTTTTGTTGCCTCCCCACTTTGTGGTTCATCCATTTCCCTCAGCTACCATTATCTTGCCCGTGAAAGAAAACTTTGGAACTACTGTAAAGACCAAAAAATATTGATTAGCTCTATTTTATCTTCGAGATTTTCTCCTTGACAACTACCTTTTTTTAAGAGTATTTTACTTTCATATAGTTGAAGACGTTTTTTTTTTTCATATAATTAATTTTGTATGCTCCATGTTAAGAATTATGATAAGTTTAGTAAATTCATTAATAGTGAAATGAATTTTTAAGTGAAAGTATCTAATCAAAGAAACTTGCAAAATACGTCATAGAACGTTATGGTAATATATATATATATTCATAAATTTGTTATGTTATCCTCTCAAATTATATTCTTAATTTAAACTTTACTATGCAACCTGCGTCTGCTTATCCTATTATCCTATTATCCTATCTTGTGAAGATAAGGAAATGAGAAAACAAAATAGTTTCTATGGTTATGACACCGATAGGTAAAGGTAGTAGATTCTAGTTTCGAGGTTAAAAATTAGATATGTAAATCATATATAATACATAAGATATGTTTTTGTAAGATAGTTGTGTGGCTTCCTGATTTAACGAACTTCGAGATATTATTTTGTGTAAGAGTTAAAGTAGCCGTCCGTGTTTTTGATTAATTTCATTCTTTTTGAAACCACCTTTTGTCTCGTGATCTATTATGAAACAATTACGTTAAATAAATTAATTAAAATTTTAAATTTTGTAAAAATATTATATAACTTTTATGTATTTTTTTAAATCGTTATTCATTACTTTTACCTAATATTAGGTAATTTAAAGTTCATTAATTTAAAGATGTATTTTATGTATTAATGAAGTATTAATTAAAATTATTATAAACAAATTAATACATCTTTAGTAAAACAAATTTATTTCTTGAAAGGCTATATAAAGTAGAAGAGATCCTTTTCTTTTAACATATTCTTGGCCGAATTGTTGATGTTTTTTATGTATAGGAATTGAACAGGTGTTAGAGTTTATAACATCTCATGAAACATCAGACTCAATCAATTAATTTCAATTTCCTTATTGAATTATTGATGTTTCATCATTACATTTTATATAAATAAAAAAAATTCTCTATCTATTAAATTGACATCTTTTAAATGAAATTTGAAACAACATTCCCAATATAGTGAGATTAAATCTCCTAACAACTATTTTTATACTAAAATTTGAAGTTAGCATTTTGTTTAAAACTTGAACTTTTATTCACCGCTGCTTTTAAATTTAAAAATTTATTTTAATTATATATTTTTTTATTAATAAACATCAATTTAATTAGATGGGTGAATATTATTTATCAATTATTAGAGAGAGAGAGGGTGGGGGGAGTGTATTTTAAGAAAACAGTAGTATCAACATCCATGGGGAAACAGCTTTTAAAATATAATGTATTCAGAAATAGTTATGAAGAATATTTTAAACATATTAAATGCATTTGCAATATTTTAAAACTGCAATTATTCTCAGAATAAAAAATAGTGTATGATGAAACACTTTCATTCATCTCTGTCAGTAGAAAATTGGAACTGCAAGTGTGCAAAGTGTGCAAGTGTCAGTCTGATGCATTGGATGAGTGAGCAAAAACAACTTGAGCAGGCAGAATCTATTCTCTAGTGATTTTGTAAGGTTCTCATAAATGCATGACTCTCACTTTGTACATATACGGCTTCAAATAAACCCATCTTCAAAGGAATAAAAGAAAAACGTAATATAATAATAAGTGAGACTTAAAAAGAAAGGTTTGGACGGCTATGCTTATGTATAAAATGATTTCATCCAAATTTGAGACATTCAAGATTGGGTAATGATTCTTCAATATTTTAATATCTTTCTGTTGTTGGACCAATCTCCTTGCCATAAAGGGTTAAGTTAAAGGTATCATAAATGTTTACACACCCTAAAAATAATATGAACATTATAAATACAGATATGATGAAGTTGGAAAGGAAAATGTTTTCTGGTGCCCTGTGAATGATGAAATTTGAGAAATTAGTAATGTCCCTTTCAATACAAAGACAAATGAAACACAATGAGACTATCTTATCCTTTTGAATGGCTCTCCCTATATTCTCTCTCCCCTTTAGAGCCAAACAAAGATATCTACACCCTCTTCAACTTATTTATTGCTGCCACCCCCACCACATCTAATTCACATTAACCACCAATTTTCCAGTTATGCAACAAAAAAAAGGTGTTTCATTTCCCTGGCCTTTCATGTTTGGTACAAAATAGACCATGCAAGAGGGAAGGATCCAAAAGGTTCAAACCAAATCTAGCCCACTTGCTCACTCTTTCACTGAGTTTCGTTTGCACAAACCCGAACTTTTGAGAGTGCCTTGTTGAAATGCTTTGCTTTGGTGCCAAGGTACTCATTCCAAGTCACTGACTTATAAAGACGAGGCTGATTTGGACCCACCAACTTCTCATGTGGACAAATCTCCACATTGGGTGGAGGGCCACACAAGTAAGCAACCGAAAGCCTTTGCTGGATCCGGTTCACCATGACCCGGTGGAGCACACTCGGGTACAACCCGTTTGACAAAATGTGGAGGAGGTCGCCCACATTGATCACAAGCCCTCCTGGGAGTGGCGGCACCGTCACCCACCCGTTGCCTTTCCGGTGAACTTGCAATCCGCTTATGTTGTTTTGGTAAAGAATTGTGAGAAGGGTGGAGTCCGTGTGGGCGGCCAGACCCATGGCCCGATCCGGATCCGGACAAGTCGGGTAGGAGTTCAACTGCAAGGCAGCACAAGTCTTTTTGAATTGACCTTTTGCACCAGCCCATTTTAGGTCTTCCTTTGTAACACCCAGAGATTCCAACATGAGCCACATCAGCTTTTCCGCAAGCTTTTTCATCGTTTCATCATATTGCATGACAATGTCACTGAAAATATAGAAGACAAAAACAAAAATCAAAACTTTATGAATGTAAGGAAAAATCATGCCCCAGTTGACTATCAGCCAAGAGTTTTCCGACATATCAAGAATCATATGTAAATTGTTTCAATGTTGGTGCATTAGATTCTTATCACTCTACTAATCTATACAAGCCGGGTCCACACCCCCTCATTATGATATTTTGTGATTATTTGCATTAGGATAAGAAGATGAGTGATTATAATTAGCCCACTGGTATATCATCCCAAAAACAACAAAAGAAATAGTCTTTTTCTGAATTTGTAAAGAAAAACAAAAGAAGGAGAAAGAGAGAGGAGGTAGTTCTGTTAGTTAATAGTTATTAGGTAGTAGCATTGAGAAGGAAGGAATGAAGGAGGAACACGTGCATGAAGATGTTTCCATGCGTGTGAGTGAGTACTAACCAGTATTTGTGATAATCTTGGGGCCATAGTTGGCGAAAACGCTCAAGAGGGGATCCAACAATTGTGAAGCCTTCGGACCACATGAGTTTGGGGAAGAAGGAAGAGATGCGAGCGAGGCCATAGCCATCAACACCATCAGGGGAACGAGCAGCTCTGTGCTTGTGATGAGAGGGAAGAGAGAAGAGGGTCTCGCCAAGCCATTGAATGTCATGGAGAAGACTCATGGGGATGCCATGGTTCACCACTTGGTACACTCCCCAAGTTTTGCATGCATTGCCTATTAGCTTTGAAGCATTTGGGTCGTTGAGATCAATGACGGGAACACCCTCGTTACAATTAGAAGGGTGATTATTAGTTTGGTCTTCGAGTTGTGTCCATGTGTAAGATTCAGGGAGTTCTTGTAGAGAGTTCAAGTCAGGGTGCTTGTGTTGAACGTGAACGGGGTGGGCTCTATACACTTCTGAGAGTGAAGGCATAGTGTAGAAATAGAACAGATAGTGACCACTTACGATTAGTGTTTGTGTGTGTGTTTGTTTGGATATTCAACACTACTTCTTCAGCAGTAGTATGTGGCTAATTGAAAAAAAGAGAGTAATTATGACAGATTGAAGAAGAATAGTTGTTAGGTATTGATGCTAGTAGTTGCTAGAAAACATGGTACCGCGTGGAAAGATAGAGATGAGGTGAGAAGATGATTGTGCGTAGTGAGTATATATATAGCATGATGTGCAGATAGGGACAAAAACCTTGTCCTTGCCCTAAACCTAGAGATAAAGAGAAAACACCTTGTTTTTATTCAATTCTCCCTTTCAGGTGTTGATTGATGTTGGAGCTTAAGTTTAGGAGAAAATGCATACTTTAATTATCACAAAATCAATGAGATAATATATGAAAGGTTAGCTTTTTAATTTTCAGATGTGTATTTTAAAATGTGTGTGTATATTGAAAGATAAAAATAATTATATTTTGTATTATGAAAATCAATTGTTTTATTCAAACAATGGAACTGAAAGTTGAAGAAGAATACAGATTATTCTTACCTATTTATTTTAAAACACCCACTCTTCCTTAATATTTTTACAATACTTTACCTGGTGATTACTTTACATCATATTTTTCTTTCCTATTTTCTTATATTTCTTTTTTTTGTACCAAAATTATATAAAGAAATTATACAAATGCAATACAAGTTAGTGATGAATGAATTGAAAGAAAGTAAGGCATGAACACTTATTTCCTACTAAAGACTTGTAAATATAACAAGTAATTCAAAATTATAAAAAAGAGAAATCAATTAAATGTATACGCGATTATCCATGTATTATAAATCAAAATTAAATTAACTTCATGTAAAAAATATCAGTTCAACATTTTTTTTAGGTGTACATACTTTAAAAATGTACACTAGAAAAAAAAATATAAGGGTTAAAAGATGGAAGAAGATTCAAAATACGGGTTCACAATTGAGGAGAGAAAAAGACAAAGTTGGTAAAAACTATGTACCAATACTGAAAAGTATATTAAAGAGACTAAAAAGGGTGTATTAATTAATGAAAAACAAAGGAAGAAATAGGAAAGGACTATCTTGTCCTCTGCAGAGAAAAATATTAGTAAAATGAAGATGGGAGAGGCATCTGAAGGTGCTGGAGTCACAAGTTTAAGGGTTCCAACAAATATAGGGGCCCCTACCTTAACATGTGCCCTTGTCTTGTCCTCAAGTAGAAAAACATTTAAATCAAAATCTTCAACTTGGTTCTGATACATCACATTCGCTATACGACAATGATTAATAATCAAAATACCCCAATTTGGATTGGTTGCATGTGACCAAATTGCCCATCTCCACATAACAAGGTGTCTTATTATACAGAGAGCGAGAGATGAGGTACTAACTTAAATTATTTACATAATATTATAAAAATATATTCTTGTATCTGGTTACTAAATTATATTATATATTATTTTTATTTGTTGTATTAAACTCTAACAAAATTCAACGATAATAAACATAATAGTTTTTGTTTTTTTTATATATTTTAATACTAATGTCTATATATATATATATATATATATATATATATATATATATACACATTACATTATAGCTTTAGTATATATTTACAAAGTACTAAATAATTTTAAATTATTTAATATAAAACATTTGTAAATTATTTATATAAAAAATTTAATTCAATAACAATTTTGAGATAAAATCATTAAATAGAGTGAAACTATATATAACTTATAAAAGTGTAAATTAATATATATCCTTGTGCGCGACAGGTAATTAAATACGATTTTGTGTCGTATAAAATATTACATTGTAAATGATGAAATCATATATAACTAAGGCATATGCCTCGAAATTTCACAAATATAATCGTTAAAATATCTTAATAATCATGTATTTTTATTTTATATAATTAAATATGTATAAGTATTTGTATTCTTTATGTTAAAATTTATTTATATTTGAAAGTATATTATTTATTAAAATAAAGACTTAAATATCATTTTAATTCTTATAAAATGAGTATATATTGATTTTAGTCTCTATGTTTTTAATATTTTATCTATGAAAAATTAAAATTCTTGACCTTAATCCTTATAAAATAAATAAATTCTAGTTTTGGTCTCTATAAAATATTTTTTTATTAACTCTTTAGCATTTAAAGTTCATTTTAAGGTAGAAAATACAATTACTTTTGGGATTAAAAAACGTTTTAAAGGTTTATGAAAACACTAGTGTAGTGAATATCTAGATGATCACTTGATCTTTGCTAAACATATAAATCGTTAACAATCTCATGTTATGAAAAAAAATAAAAAGTTTATCTTTTTAAAAAGGGAAAAGTGAAATAAAATATATAGGAATTAAACTTGTTAATTTTATATTAACTAAAATCATATTTTAACTAGAAAAAAATAAATTTTAATTTTATATTTTTCTGCGATTTAAAGTTTAAATATTTTGTCTCTTGACACGATTATTTATACGAGAAACTCACTTCACATTATAAAGTAAGTTATTATAATTACTAGTGAAAATTATAAATATTCTATGTATATTCATATTCCATCATGATTATATTAAAACATTAACAAAATTTTATAAATCAAAGAATTCATAACAAGACTCAAGCACGTTACTTCAGTGGATTTCGTGACTTAAGTAAATTAAAATAAGATTTGTTTAAATTTTAAATAAATTATAAATTTAAATATTTTTAATCAAATCTTTATTAAAAATTGTAGTTTTATTTGAATATTTAAAATATTTTATCATTTTATTTTATCATTATCAATAATGTTTCCATATCTTATTCGTAGTCCAACTCACTCATTTCTTCTTTAATATCTGTGATCCAATATCTTTAATTTATTCAATATTTATGATTTAATATGTCTAATTTATTGGTCAAGTTAGAGAGAAAATTCTAATAAATACTCAGTTAAAAGTATGCAAATTTATAAGACTGTTAGAAATTAATCAAGTTTTATATAAATACAAAATAATATAAATAAATTTTGAAAATAAATATACTAAACAACACAACTAAGTATAGTAGAATGACTCAACTCTGATAAAAAAAAAAGAAAAAATTACCCAAGCCTATCAGAAAACTGAATTAAAAAGAAATTGACTGACAAATGACAACTCAGAAACACATATAAAAACTTTAAATGGAAGAAGACAATAATAGGACATAATTGAGCAAAGTGGAAATATCATATCAATTAACGTGAGGTTCTACCAAGTTTTCAATTTCAATACTTGTACAATTATAATGTTTTTGTTCACAGTCATTATATTCCAAACAAAAAACATTATCTTTAATAAATATGAACAATTTCTGAAAAAATTTAGCCCTCTATAGATATTATTAAATAAAAAAATCAGTAATAGCAAATAAACAAATACAAATCATTATTTTCACGAAAAACCGGTAAGGTATTTTGCGGTTTGATTAGTGTTTTACCTGTTCCCACTGTCTTCACAAACCCTATTCTTTATTTTTTTTATATTGAAAAATAAAATAAAAACATTTTAATTTTTTTATGCTCTGTAGAATATTTTTAAAAAAGACATAAAATAAAAATAAAATTGGTGATGGGGCTGTTGTTCTTGTAATTGGTGATGACATGACATGCATTCACGGGACATGGGCTCGTGTATGTGTTCACGATATCACACATAGCATAACTCATTCATTCATTAAAATAATTTAATTTTTTTTAACGATACCCTCAACACTCTCTGCTTGCACATGCACTTCACGTGGTTCAAACATGGTGAGGTCGGAATCGTTTGGGTCGCTACTGAACCGACACCTCTTTTTAATATTTTCTTTATTTACCTACCTATAATATATATATATATATATATATATATATATAAACAGTCTCAAAAATATATATAATAAAACTTAAATATTTAGGGATTTATAATGTGATAATATTATGCATTTTAAGATATTGAATATATATATATTTCTTTCATCTCCAAGATATTGTTCCAACATCTCATGAGGCGTGCGTATTCAAAAGACAAAGGATTGGTACTTTTATTTTAAAGAATATCATAAACTTAATTGCAGGCGTGATAAACAATTTTAATTTATTTAAAATGGTGACTTTATATAGTTCACTTTTTTTTTTCTTTTCATAAGATAATGTCTTGACTTTTGATTAGAGATTCTTGTAATTAAAAGAAAAGGGTGGCTTTTGCAACATTGGTTGAATCTCTTTCCAATATCTAAAAACAAAGTGTGTTATCTATGGATTACACAATCCAATTTCATCTCAAACATGCTTTATTATTATATTGCTATGTAATAATGACTTTTAAGAGATTTGGAAAAACAATTTAATCATAATGCCTTATCCATAATGTCAAAGAATGTACCTGTTTTTGTATACTGTAATAACTAATTAAGATGTTGGATGAGTCAAATATATGACATTGGTGCCAAAATTAATTTTGATTTAACCAATCGAGTGGAGTTTGGTTCCGTATGGTTACTTCTTTATTCTTCTTGTATGAAAGTTTTTTTCTTTTGTTTTCTTTCTATCTTTTCCCTTGTCTTTTTCCCATGAAAAGCAAAACTAGGAAATACCTAAGATCTAGGAAGAAATAGGACACGTTATACAGGGAAATCAACACACCCATGCTCCCTAATTTTAACGATTAGGAAAATTACATGCATGGAATGTTTTCAATATATTAAATAATTAATATTGGTATTTTTCCTCCTTTCTTATCATTTCTTATAAATTTGTGTAAAAAATAAAATTCATTTACGTTTAACTTGTAGAAGTTTCATATACTTTTCATTTTTAATTTATATATAACATAATTTTTTAATAAGTTAAAAGGGATCCAGTTCAGAACATCTGAATTATTGTAAACTCTCCCATGTGTATTTAATTTCTACTGATGGAAAAAAAACATATATCTGTTAGAAAATTTTAATGAAACTACTTTTAATTATCGTCAAATGGTATGAAAAAACTCTTTCAGATCTTGCATGTAATGCTTGCCCATATGGAGTCATGTTTGTGAAAATGTCTAAAGGCCATCTTCAAAGAGTATAACCTAATAATACAGCGAAAAGTTTTTTTTTTTTTTCATTTCCCTCGTTGTGCAATTAAATCCAAAAATTAAATTATAAATTTTTGTATTGAAAATAATCGAATAACAGTCAAAATAACCAAACTGATTTAATTAATTTGAGTTATTAAATTTGTTAGTTGCACTCAATAGGACGAACACTTGTATACTAGTATACCTCGACACATGTTACACTATAGTTTAAACAAAAACGAGGAATACAAAAAAATGTGGAGTCCTAGGATGTTTATGTTTGGAGATATTCCAGTTTGTTTAGCTTTCTACTTGCAGCAAATGATTTTGGTGAAGAAAGTAGCACCATAAAAGCAAGATTCGCCATGTTTCAACATAACTGGGTGGCATCTTTCTCATAAGTCTATTTAGCCATCTACAAAAGTATATGCTTAGGATTGATATGCCTATGCTATCATGTTAACAATCACACTGTTTCCCATTAAAAAGAAACTCTATCATAAAGTTTTTTGTTTTTTCTTTTAAGTTTCTCTTCAAAATATTTTCCAAAAACTAATTAATCACTTAGGTGACCATGGAGAAATTATGATATATAAATGACTTTCTACTTGAATCTAGATTAAAAATTATATTAAAAAATAATTATTAAACCAATAGAGACATCAACACTTATGTGTCTGAAAGTTATGATATAAGTGTATTTCTGTCTATTCTAAATCTTGAATTATGTGATGGTAATGACAAAGTGATGATTATTAAGAACTAGACTTTAAGTTTAATTTAACCTTACAAAATCGGCTTGTAAGGTGAGGTTTGCACCCATTTATAAAATATTGAAATGCCTCATCAACACATCTCGTCATGCTGATTCGAGCGTGAAACTTATATGTAAAGGTGGTCCGATAGCGACCCGATAACAAATGACTCAATAGGTTCAACAATCTTATTAGGATAGACTTTCATGCCATATCAAAAAATAGACTTTAAATCTAACTCAACCTTACAAAACCAGCTTGTAAAATGAGGTTTACACCTATTTATAAACTATTGAAAGTAGTCATCAACAATGATAATTTTGTATCAATGTTGTTGTTCTTAAAATACACAAGAAACCCCCAATATGAGGAACTAGTGTCGTGGCTAAACAGATCACGTCACAGACAAAGGCATCTTTCATATGCATCTTGCTTCACTAATGGAGAAGCAACTCTTACATAATTCTAGGCTTTTCATTCTCATTTCTCACTCATCCACAACACAACACCCTTCTCAAGAACACAACAAACTATGGTGGAGACAAGACACAGAGGATAATTATTGCACGTGTTTCCTTCAAACTGGACCCTCCTATGTTGCTTTTATAATCAAACTTTAACAATTCAAAAACCTTATTAAATATCACTGTTTTGTTCTTGTTGTTTACCAATAGGATAAAAAAATTCAATTATACTGGAGAAGATTAATATTAATATCTATATCAGTGTATCTAATCTAAGTTTATCCTTAAAAAGAGTAGTTTCAAAATTGAATTAGTATTAATAAAATAATAAATAAATACTCCTTATAATACTATAATTAATAACTATAAAGATTAAAATTTTTCTTTTATACGTTCTTGAAATTCAAATAGCCATACATGTCTAATCAGTTATACTATAATGTGCAGTTTTAAGTCTCAGCAACATACGGCCACGTCCACTAATGATAAAAATGAATTTTTTAATTAAAAATAATATGTTAACCTTTTTCATTTAAAAAAAAATGGGGTTACGTCAAACATTTTTATTGATAAACTAATTTTGTGTGATTTTGCCTTTTTTTTTTTAAGTCAAATGAATGATTTATTTCGTTCAAAAGTTAAATCAATGCACCATTTTTCGGTCAATGATTGATTCGGTCCAGTTTTCAGATCAATGATTAGGTATTTAAGTTGAATTAAAGGTGAGTTTTTTTTTTTCTAAAAAAATTCCTTCACGTTCTATTATTCTTTAAACTATTAATATATTATTTTAATATTTTTGTCTGTAAGTTAGTTTATTTTTAAACTAATTATTTGCTGGGCAAACTTTTGCCTTCTTATAAGTTCAGGCACTATTGAGCTATTTGTAAAGTTGGGATTATGGTTAAATAGGTTAAGTAGTCATTTAAAAAAACTGGTGCAAGTTAATTAAGTTTTTTTTTTCTTCTTATCAAAGCGGTGAAATTTATTTCAAATTACTCAAATTATTTTTTGAATAAAAAAGTAGATAAATAGTGATGGAAAAATAAAATCGTCATTTAAAATACAATCTGATTTATTATTATTATTATTATTATTATTATTATATTAAAAATATCATAATTAGATTATTATCATAGTATACTACTATAACTTATATTATCATAATTATTAGTATTATTATTATTGATGTACAAAGAAATATAATTTTAGTTTATTGATAAAATTGAAGTTATACTTCTACGTACCTCTTCAATATCATAAAAAAAAAATTAAAATTGCGGTTTTGAATGATGGATTCGTTTCAATTTTAAGAAGAATTAAAACTGTTTGTAAATACGGGTTTTATAACAAAATTAGTTTCTAAACAGAATTTATATATATTTGTAATTCTATAAAAAGTTATAGATTTCAATAATTTTGTAAAAAATGACCTAAGTTTGGTAGGAAAAAAGGGGGCTAATTAGGCATCGTTTTGTCTAAAAGATGTATGAAAAAACATGAATTTTTGGAGCCTTTTGAGTAAGGGTTCCACTTATCTGTAGCACTACTGCATATAAGTGAATAACTTGATGACAATTAATGACGAAAAACAATAAGAAAAGAAAACCCAGGACAACTCTAATGGTCCAAAATGTACTTGAAATAAAATTCGAAAACATCAATGTTGGGCTTCGTGGGTTCTGCTTCTCTACTCTTGTGTTTGTTCCCCTAAATCATGATATGTCAGCTGCGTTATTGTGATGCTTCTCACTGTACTTTCATGAAAAGTTAGATCAACATTGACAAGAGATATAATTTCACTCACTAATCAAATTTCAAGGACGTCCTATTGTTGCACTTCTTCTATCTATCATTCTTCCTCACATAATGCATTTACAAAAACTTATTTATACTTTATTTACCTCTCTTATAAATAATATTTTTAGACATGTCTTCAAATAACTTTTTGAACTATAAATTACATTTTTAAACATGAAACCATAACTTCAAATGGATGTCCTTTGCATAAATATTTGAGAGATTATGAAAAGAATATACCAATGTGATCATAAGTTATATTTTCAATTTATTTCGACAAGTTATCTTAAATAGTTTATGAAAACAACTTATACAAATATATGCTTTAATCCTATTTTCGTTTTCAATTATAAAAACAACTTATATTATAAGTATATAAGTATTGATAAGCACTTAATTAGACTGTTTGTAGAAACACCCAAGAGCCTTTTTAACAACTGTTTGCTTATGCTGGTATGAGGTGAAACACTAAAACCATAATTCTTATCTCATATATATAATCATAACCACAAATTTATGTATTATTGATGTAAGATAAACCCAAATGAAAAGCCTATATTCCATGGCTCTTGTTGTTTTCTTTATTTAGTGCATTGGAATATGAAAATTCAAGTTTGATAAGCCTGGTGGATGAAAGCTGTGAAATTTGTAAATATTCCAGTACTGTCAGAAGAGATTGTGAGAGGAACTCTGGCATTAATAGGTGATTGTTGACTCCCAAGTAGTATGAATAGATATTACTTTGATGCTTGCAGTCCTAATCTAGATCAATTTCAAGGATTGATTCTGGTGCTTTCAATAAAATGATAATTCATAGCCAATTCATATTTTTCGTCACACATTTTGCTGCACTATGTTTTCAAAAGGGTACTAATTCTTGAAGATTTCACGTGGACTAAATATAAGGTTTTTCAAATATATCGTGAGAATACAATATGGTAGCTAAAAAAGGTGTTTAGACTGATCCAAATTCAGCAAACCACTTTTGATGGCGTTCAATGTCAGCCTGAGAAACACTTGGTTGATCTCATCCTTGGACATCAGGGTCCTTGGAAATCTCATCCTTGGACTTCTTCTTGATCTCACCACGCTTCAACGCAGGTAATCAATAATGGTGAAAGTGAGGAGCTAGTTTTCACACCGCCAAGATTTGTTATGTTTGATACGGGATCAAATAAACGTACTATATCTGTCTGTTGTTATTTTCTTATGCTTGATGCGAATATACTTTTAACATGGTGAGGTTGCTTGAAGTATGCACTGACACTTCCCAAACTGAAGCGACAATAACCAACCAGTTCCAACTACCAATGATAATGGTGCAAAGTGTTTGTTGTTGCAGTAAGTTAACGAATGAGGCTAGCAAAACGAGGTAATTAACACGGTAAAACAAGAGACACAGAGGAGAACGGAAGTGTGTCTACGGTCAAATGTTAATTACTGTTTGCTTCTACATATATATGTGTCGGATCTAAATAATAGTATAACTTGATATTTTGCTGAATGTGTTCATAAACTGGGTAGTGTACAACGAAAGAAAAAAATATAATATATCAAGATTGAAGATCGCGCCATTACCGACAGCACACTCACGTGTACAGATAGGTGACTAATAAATGGAAGTTATAAGTTCTAAAACCATAAATCCGCCACAACCATTCTGCAGTAAACTCTTGATTGTGAAGGATGGATAAAATATATTTCCATAAAGCTTTAGAAAACAAGAACGGACCTTCTTGCTTGTTCGGTCAGATTTTATGATAGTTAGATCAATCAGAGAAGTTTCTATGAAAGAAGTGCATGCATGCATGCATGCATTTGAAGCCAATGTTTTGAAATTGATCAAAATAAAAGTAATTAAAACTTGCTATCCCACAACTTGACCGGGTAGAAAGTAAATCCTCCATTTATTAAAAATGCATCAGCTGCAAACTTGCTACATTGGCAAGTGAATTTTCTTTCTATTGATATCTACTGTTTTTTCCACTGTGATGCTTGGGAAGGGGATGTTCTATGATTAATGTCAGTTACTGACGCAGTCCATCTCTAACCAATTCTTCTAAGCCTTTCTTCAGTCTTTCTGCAGCAGCTCTGCAATCATTCTCTGTCAAGCCGCCAAATGAGATTCTAAGATTGCCGGGACAACCACATGCCTTTCCTGGGATTACTGCAACACCATGCTTGTTGGCTAGCCAGCGAACAACATCAAAATCATCGTAGGCATTTTCATGTGGGAGCTTTGCCCACAGGTATATGGCACCCTCTCCTCCTTTCACAGAACCCTCTCCAAGGGGGGAGAGAGCTTCTAAAACAATTTCTCTGTTCTTCTCAAGACTTTTTACCCGGTCCACAACCCACTGAGGCCCCAGTTCCAGTGAATACAGGGCAAGATACTGCGATATTATTGAAGCACAGATGGGAATGTTGTCTTGAACTTTGAGAAGTTGGTCAGCAAAGTTTTCTACTTCAGAGGGGTACGCTATCTGCAATAATCAGGTATTAGGACAGACTAGGCAATGCTGATCTGTTAACACTACTTTTATGAAGTTTGCAACTGAAAGTGTAACTACTATGCGGCACACAAAAATGGATGAGATAATAAAACATAAAGACATTGAGACTTGGAAAGAACAGGGATTTTACTTTTCTTGTTTTGTAGGGTGGGGCGGAACCGTTATCAAATTCTTGCCTGATTTGCTTATTGTATGATATAAGAATAGAATTGTTTATATTTTTCCTACCCTAGAATACTACTATGATAGGTTATATTATAGATATACTTAAGTTTTAAGCACCTCATAAATTAAGTATTTTTAATTGAATTTCTATTAGAAATTGTCATTTCATTGAATATCCAAAATCTTTACATTTTTTAATTAAACCCTAATCGTTTATAAAACTTGAACAAGACGTTACTATTTATAAAAATCCAATCCAATGGTTGTGTAGCATGGTTGATAAACCCTTTATTTCACTAGAGAGGTCATATAAACTCTAAGTCTCGATGTTTTTTTCTCCTGCAGATGAGACTACATAAAGAACAGATGGCACTTACATATCCAACCCGCCATCCCATCATTCCATATGCTTTTGAGAATGAGAAAACATTGACAATATGATTTCCCTCAACACAAGAATGTTTCAGGCCATCGTACATAAAATACCTGCATGCAGAATTAATCTGTTTATTACTCTATTTTTGAAACATGAACTTGTAACTCAGAATTGTAGAATTGTCGTAGGTAGTCATATAGTTAGAGAAGAAGACTACAAGTAGGATCTCATAAGAATTTTGGGCACCCGGGCTGACTACAATGTAAGTGAAAGAGATTAAAAACTTATTTTAAATGGTAAATAACAGAAAAACTAGTCAACAAAAACTCTTTTTTTCTTTTGTCTTTCTTTTCATAATTAAAGAAAATAATGTCATAAGTTCTATTAGAACAGCAAGTTTAAAAGGCTTACTCGTATGTATTATCAACAACAAGCCAAGAGCCAGCCTTCTTGCATAGATCCGAAATCCTCTGATCAAATAAGAGAAAATACACACTCAGAAATTTTATCATTTAAAAAAAAAATAGCATCATGGTCAATCAATATATTCTTTGGGAATATTATGTGATGTCAAATACAGGCATATTGGCAACTCAAGAAGATTAAAAATGAAGCACATCTAAAATCATAGTAGCTGTTGATATATTCAGAAAGGGGGAAAGAGAAACCTTTAGAAGGGGCTCCGGAATGTAGGTTCCACTTGGATTGCCTGGATTTACAACACTAACAAGCTTTGGAGCTGGTTTAGTTTCCGACAATATTCTTTCCAACCAATCTGAAAATCAAGACATTTCTCATAATAGCCTTAAACATAGAAATCAACATCAGAAGAAGCTGTAAACTTGGATGATAAAAGTCTAACAGACATCAATCAGCCTTCTAATATTTTAATTTTGTATATATAAGGGATAGCATTGAGTGGTTGTTCATCAGCATGAGCATTTAGGACATAGCAATAAGTGAAACTACAGATAGAGTAGCATCAACGAGTCAGTCATTTACAAAGTACAAGAAACCAAAAGTTCAGTCATTTACTAGTATACAGACCAAAATCCATTCAATATTCAACTAATATGTGAACCCCCTGGATGGAGGAAAATAGATGCTCTTGGAAACCAAAGATTGAGTTTGACTCCCTAGTCCTTGCCAGTAAAAATGGATTACAGAAACAAGATCATGCAGCTTCTTACCTGCATCAGGATGAAGTGTGTCTGGACTACCGGGACCAACTAGTATATTGGTAACACCAGTCATCTGGAAGGACATGTACGCATTGAAGTAGTAAGGAGCAAACAGAACCACGGAATCATTCGGATCACACAGAGTAAGAACTAGATTGACAAATGCCTGTATTTGTTGGAATAGAATGAGTTACCACAGATTTTTGAGATGGGTAGAATAATACTGTTGAAAGCTTAAACTCAAAGAGATCAAGTAGCAACAGACAACAAGTCATAGAAGCTATAAACTGTGAGCTAATCCAGTCAACTCTAAGAGTCAGAATAACAAAAACCATGCTAGTCCTATTGGATACTTGTCCTTTCAAATGCATTTTGAGCTTCAGGAAGAAGAAGTAACAACATTATAATGGTTATAGATGGAATTTTATATAAGAAATCAATAAAGGCTAAATTTAAATGGTTATAAAGAAGTCAAATGGAAGCTGGAATGCTAATGCTTCACCTTTTCAGAAACTGTGTTAGCTTTTCTAGGATAAGACAAAATAATGAACATAAAACAAAAATTACAGATCGAATGTTATTGATAGCCTCACCTGATTGGCCCCTGCTGTAACCATTACTGAAGATTTGTGCAAATTATTTTCATCACGCAACTACATGAAAGTGATAAAAGAGAATGAGTTAATTCATTGGTCACCAAGATCCAAAATTCAATATTGGAAAATAATTTATCAGAGCAGTAAGAGACAAAACACCTTGCTATGACAGCAATTAATTTCCTATTTTATTTAGTTTTTTAAATTAAGCAACATCTATTGAGGGAGAGACCATGATGGATTACAGCTATATTTAACATAATCAAGTGCTTAGGAAAAGTAAAAACAGTGTATGTACAAAAATTTTGACCAGTGAAGGGAAAAAAGCATAAGATATGACATCTATAACAAATTATAAATCAGATAATGCCTGAATGCTATGAGAAAACGTTGTTAAATAAAGTTATATTCAATCAGTAATAGCCAAACAACGTCTATGTTCTAAAAATTATCCTGACTCGTCCAAAACAAATAAGTTACGAGACCCAGGTTCAGCTGAATCCATATTTCAGTTCACCAAATGCCAACACAATGCAATTTGATAAAACCAAAAGACCAAAGACTATACCAGACACTAATAGGTCTAAATTTAACTGCAGTGTCAATGTATGTTTGAGTTCCAATATATTTCAGAATCTACACAATATAAGATTTCTATTATCCCAAATGATATCACAAGTTGTTGTGCGGACAATACAGTACTATGTTATCTACATATATTACCTTGAATAAATAATAAAGGTAATCATCCTTAAATGAAACACAACAACTATCAAAATTTATGGTGTAAAATGCTTCGGATTGTCCAATTCAACTGCTACAAATGACATTCTATGGTTTTCAACATGGATGCAAACCTAAAGCTCTGATCAAATGAAGAACTTCAAACAGATAACTTGACTTTCCACATTCCCACTTGTACAGAATGCATATTGTAAGAAGAAATTATACCATTTACCTTTTTTATTAATGCTGCTCTGAGTTCAGGAATGCCTTCGTCAGTACCATATCGACTGACTATAGGTTCAAATACAAGTTCTTTCACCTTTTTCAAAGCTTGCTCTGGTGGTTGCCAATGAACCACTCCCTACAGTAGATAATTAAAAAAAATCCATTAAAAATTGCAGCTAAGAAGCAAACAGTAATACATTAAAATCAAAAGAATACTGGTGGTAATAAGTCAGAGCCATAAAATTTAAAAGCTGATGGTAAAACTTCAGTTGATTATTATGTGTGTTGAACCAAAATCAGATGCATAATCAAAACCACATGGCCTTCACTTTAGCTCAGTCCTATATGTAAGCTACATCATATAAATCAGGCCCTAACCTAAATTCAACTTGAAATCAACCTTGGAAATTGAGGTCATTATTAACATTCAAATAGAGCAACACAGCCAAAAATATAATTCTGTTCATCTCATTTCCTTTTCTCGTAAAAAATGTTGTGACTCGGCCATTTTGTAGATCAAGCAGGAAGCAGATTTATGAAACAGTCTCCCCAAGCATTTTAAGGCCGTGCCCATAATCATCATTTACAGCTTACTAAAAGGAACAAACCCATCTAAACTCGCACCAAAACACATCCCAATTCTTAAATAGTAGAAAATAAAATTGTTCTCATTTCCCAATCTCTCTCCAAAGAACACCAAACTCCCAAGCAAGTTAAACTAATGTGTAATCAAACATTGAAAACCCCATCTCCTTCTCCAATTGCCTCGCAAAAATCAAGAAGGGGTTAGATTAATTACTATTAACAAGCATTGGAGAGACAAAAAATACCTGGGCCAAAGACACGGCATTTTTAGATCCCCGGATCAGTTCCTGCATCTGCAAACACACAGACACCAACAACCTTGGTTATCAAAAACATTTTATTCTCAAATCAAACCAAACCAAACATCATCAATCCTAAAGACAAACAAACACCCATTGGAAGGGATCAAATTCCAATGAAGAAAGAAATGGTATAAGAGTGAGTACTGTGTACCTGAACCATAACGGGCATCTCTGTTTCCAAGGCCCTCCTTGAAAGCTTCAAGAGCGAACTCATCTCTCCCCAATTCTGTGATCTTGCCCTCACCAGAAAAGTAAAAAAAGCCTCCCCGTGAACCTACCTAACCAAAAGACACCAACTTTCAGACGCTAGCCTTATACCTTTCCGAATTATTAAACAAAAATACGTCACCATATATATATAATTTAATAAAAAGAGAAGAAGAAAAAAACAGAAAGAAAGGGAACTTTTTTATTTACAGAAAAAATGAAGCTTGTCACGCTTAATGAAAAGGGAGACCTTTTTTTTTTATGTATCTATCTAGTTCAGTTACTTTTCGGTGGTTTCCCTCGTTTGACTTTTGGGTTGTCAGAATGAATATATTTTGTGCAGCAAAAGGAGTGAGTCAGTTTCCACTACTATTGCTACTTGCTACTGCTACATTTACTGGTTTTGTTGGTCAAGGAGGATAGAATCGGATGCGGTTTGTAGAAAAGAAAGAAAGAATGGAACAAACAATTTCACCCACACCAGTAATTATCCTCCTTTCCTCTGTGCAAAAATTGTCTCTTTCATTTTTTGGGTATTTTTCAAACGTATGAAAAATAAACGTGGTTGTTGCAAAAAAGGTTCCTTTTTTCTTTTTTTTAACGTGCGTCAGAATTGGGGTGTGAAACTGTTTATTGCAGGAAGGGACAGTAATTCCCAGAAATTGAGGGAAAGAGAGATAAGTGAAGTGTTTGTTTGTTTGTTTGCGAGAAGGGAAAAAAAAAAAAAAAAAAGGAAGAGAAGAAAGACACGAATCTTTGAGAAAAAAACAACGTGCTTTTTGGATTGCGTGCTTTTTCCAAAAGTCTGGGCCATGTAATGCACACGAGGAGAAGAACTCAACATGGGTCTTCCAAAACGACGTCGTCCTACCTTTTCAAATTGTGAAGACAAATGGTTACTTTGGTCTCAGGAAGTTTCCAGTTAAAGTCCCTTAATGCATTAAAAGTAAATATAAACTGATTCTTAAATTTTATAATTTTATGTGAAATTAGTCATTTAAAATATAATTTAACATTAAATTAATTCTTAAATATTGCTTGCACTTTAATAATAAAATAGTCTCACCAAACTAACAACAAAATATAACTATAACACCTAAAACTTTCTCCAAACATCATATTATTTCAAACTATTTGATAAGGTTTAAGATTTAATTATCTACATTTATCTCATAAAACAAACATAGTTATATATATATATATATATATATATATATATATATATATATATATATATATATATATATATTATTAAATTTTTATATTTT
>Ga0099824_1002134_pt1 | contig 28751 bp, 10 predicted proteins | sample SiratrowhiteBW_FD_76837 | JGI IMG/M metagenome (GOLD analysis project Ga0099824, IMG submission 76837) | Root nodule microbial communities of legume samples collected from California, USA - Siratro white BW | ecosystem: Host-associated > Plants > Roots > Nodule | place: USA: California... | reverse complement strand
TATTATTTATATAAAATATTTTTATTAAAAATTTATATATCTTTTAAAATATTAACCATTTTAATATATATATATATATATATATATATATATATCAAGCCTCTAAACTTATTAAAGATAAATTATTGTCTTATTTTAAAAATCGTACTTATAATTATGGTAATTAAAATCCATAATGTAAAAAATCATTTTATATATTTTATGCGATTCAAAATTCACATAGAAATTATTATATAGCAAAAGATCGTAATGATCATCTAATAAAATTGTAAAAACTTGTAATAGTGATACGAACTATTTACCTTCTTTAGTGAATATAAACCTAATTTTATTCATAGTTAATACAATTAAATCAGTATCTTGTTACCTGTGTTATTAAACCATTTAATTAAAATTAATGTAATTAAAACAAAAAAATAGTCTCTTTTGTTGGTCTTTGTACCTGTATGTCCACTCTAATAAAATTGTAAAAACTTGTGATAGTGATTTTTTTCTTGTATCAACTATTCACCTTCTTGAGTGAATGTAAACCTAATTTTATTCATAATTAATACAATTAAATTAGGACCTTGTTATCTGTGTTGTCAAACCATCCAATTAAAATTAATGTAATTAAAACAAAGAAATAGTCTCTTTTGTTGCTCTTTGCATCTGCATGTCCACTCCAATAAAATTGTAAAAACTTGTGATAGTGATTTTTTTCCTGTATCAACTATTCACCTTCTTGAGTGAATGTAAACCTAATTTTATTCATAATTAATACAATTAAATTAGGACCTTGTTATCTATGTTGTCAAACCATCCAATTAAAATTAATGTAATTAAAACAAAGAAATAGTCTCTTCTGTTGCTCTTTGCACCTCCATGTCCACTCCAATAAAATTGTAAAAACTTGTGATAGTGAGTTTTTTTCCTGTATCAACTATTCACCTTCTTTAGTGAATGTAAACCTAATTTTATTCATAATTAATACAATTAAATTACAACAAATAAATAGTCTCTTTTGTTGCTCTTTGCACCTGCGTGTACACAATTGGGTTTCATTTCAAATTAAAATAAAAATAAATTAATTTAACTAAGGCATTTATGCTGCTCTACACTATTTGATTTCAAATGAAGAGTCTTTTATGTTGCTATGCACCAATCTTAGATAAGGAGTGTATGCTGCTTTACACCTTCACTCCTCTTTCTTGATTGAGTTTCGTTTCAAATTTAATTAAAATAAAACTAAATTAGTTTAATTAAGACACTTTTAATTATCTTTATCTCTCCTTCTTCTTGCCAAATTTCAAAACTTTAGTCACACATCCAAAGTCGTGAGAGCATACACTAACAAGATTTTCTTTCACTTCTCTTTATTAGTCATAGAAATCCACACTTTATATTAATTTGAATGATTTATATTAGATGAACTAAGTTTTATTAAGTATTGTCAAAGTGGTCGATTTTTTTTTAACTATAATATTTTATATCATTTTTCTTAGTTATGTGTATATATTTGGTTTGTGTTTATGGAGTTTGTGACTTTAATTTATATCTCTTTTGGACACTCTATATTTTTACATAGATTTTACATTATTATTACTCCTTCATAATATATCTTATACACCAATTCTAATTTTTAATTACTTTTCATGTAATACATTAACTATAATAGAAAAAATAAGACTATACAAACTTGAACATTTTGTAACAAAATTAAATCATTCCTTAAAAACTTTTTTTATTCATTTGTTTTTGTTATAAAAATATTACTATACATATTTAAAAAAAAAATTATTATTTATAATATGATTTCATGATTTACAATCTTATGAATTATTTACCATTCTACTCATATAACTAGTTATAACACTTACAAAGATGCAGTCAAATAAAACTTATTAGTTATGATGCAAGTAAAAATAAAACCTTGAAAACTTATTAATTATTTTTTTAATAAAATGAGAGTTATATTAATAATTTGTTTGCCTAATAAATATCTTTTTCTCTTTAGTGTTCTATATTTCCTCTCATAAATACAAAACAACTTATAGGAAGAAAATAGTTATTTACATGGGTAGCTCTCTCCAATTTTAAGTGACCCACAGTCAAATATAACATATATAAAAACTATTTTATTTATAAATAACTCATATAATGTAGCTAAGAGCATTTACCGTACATTAATACTTAAATAAATTGTTTATTTTGATTTGTAAGTCTTACAATAAGGCATAACTTAAACATCATATACAAAACAACATCACTCTAATGTTAAAATTGTTAATTTAAATATCTAATTAAATTTATGGGTTAATTTACCAACCTTTCAATACTTGAAATATTTTCATCATCAATTATTTCTTTTACAACAAAAAAACAAAGTTTTATCGTAAGCCTTTATTTAATATTTAGAGTTTCGAATCTGTGTAAAAAATAAAACTTAAAAAAAAAACTTTAACTTATATGTAAATCATATTTTATTTTATTGTCTAATTTGACATGAAACTAAACATGTAAAAACATCTACGTACATTCTGAAAAATTTAGCAAAACCAGGTACTTACTTCCTGCAACACCTCGATTTGAACATGCACTTACATTATTTACAAAATAACTATTTTAACCTTCATAATTTTTAAAAACTGATTATTCTAGCTTTTATTAAAGTCACTTCTAGATTATCTGTTTTTGAATTTTCTTTCTCAAAATATACTTTTTACAATTTATACAATATATTTTAAAATGCATTTTCTATAATATGATAAGATTGTCAGAACACATAAAATATATTTCAAATAATTTTTCTGAAATGTATATAATATCATTTAAAATGTGTTCTTAATAATATATTTCTAGAATGAGGATTTTTTACGTGGAGTACAGTAAGAAAAAATGGATGAAACAATTTGATCATTTACCTAATTATAGGGTGCAGGTCAAAAATATGAATGGCATGAAGTAATTGCCTAAAAACAAAGGGAAATAATAGCAAAGCTCAAGATCAAATTACAATAATAAAAAGTTAAAAAGAAAACATAAAAACACAAAAGGACAAAAGGAATAAGAGTGATTCATAAGCAGAAACTAAATCTTAATTTCAGTTATGTGTTCAGCTATTTAAGGTTTGGTTCTCAAAACTATTTAAAACTATTTGATGAAATAACCTGGTAAGTCAGCCTAAGCCAACATGCAAAAGGAAATTCATTTGGACTGAAGAGATAAACATAAACAAAGCAAGATCAAAACAAAAGCAATAATACAAAGAAAAGCTAAATTTGGAAACCATTGGGAGTTGAGGAAAGAAAAGAAAAGCAACAGAGGAGGAGTTTCAAAGAGTGTCATGTTCTTTTTTAAGCTTTGAATCACCATGAAAGCTTCTTAGTGCTTCCAGGCACAGACAACGACCATTTTTTTCTGTGCATGGAATTTCTAAAAGATATTAATTAAAAATATAAAATATGAAAAATATTATTTGTGCATGTTATCCAAATTTGTAGTTCAAAGTCAATGTATTTTTTAATAATAAGTTTATGTATTATGGAACCACAAACTTTAATGTTTGTGAAAAAAATTATTTATTCATTTGTAACATTATATTTTCTGTTTTCCCGCCTTTTAATACGAGTTAATTAGCTTTGAGAAGATTATGCATTGTGCCTTTTTTATTAATGTTTTAAAAAATGAAAGTTTAAGTACAATTGTTTATGTATTACTTTCGAATCAAAATGATACTTTCATGGACTAATTAACACTAATATTTATTGATAATTTTTACTTACTAAGATGAGTTTAATTTTAATTAAAAAGTAACACTAAAACCATTTAAACAAATATACATTATTTAAACAATTACTGTTCTATTTAGAATCATACCTAACTATTCTCCACCATATAATTATCTTTCCTTTTCATTCTTATTTTTCCATTTTTAATTAAATAAAATTATATTTTTCTTACATTACTACATAATAACCAAACATGCCAATGAAAATAATATTTTTGGGCATAATATACTTTATAATACAAGATTATGCTACTGGTTAAAAAATTAATCAAAGTTTTCCTTAATTTTTGTATCTAAAATAACATTTCAGGTCCATGTAAAAATGAGGGTGGTTTTATATTTCTGAAAGCATCTCTAAACGGAGTTTCTCATAAGAATGTTTTATCCAAAAAAAATATTTAATGCATTAACATGAGTTTTCTAAACAAACAATTTTTTTTTTAATTTTAAGAAATTTTTGTTTGAAGATTTTATATTTATTCTATTAAAAGTTTTAACACATGTATAAAAAGATCGATCTTAAAAAAATTATTATTTTTACCAAATGAGTTCATACTTAATTTAATTTCACAATATAATCATTATAAGATAAGGTTTGAATTGCAGTTATACATAGACGTGGAAGCAATTGCCCTTATTTTATAATTCTAGTATCCCCGTAATCCGTGCCACTCTCGATCCAATATGCGAATGTCGAATAGAAAAAAAAAAAAAAAAAAAGGAATTTCGTGTGTAACGGAAAACTGTTAGAGTTTCACAAAATCTTGACTTCACGTAACACCATGAAGATGAGTCAAAATTCGCATGATTACACACAACGCTTCATTCTGGAACCAATTGGGTGTGAAGGCACTTAAATCTTTGGTTTTGGGTATGACGAACATGGCAGTGAACCATTAAAATAATTTGTAGTTAAAAATATTTTTCTATTAAAAAATATTAATTTTTTTAATATCATATAAAAATAGTTTAAATGTTGTAGTCATTTTATTGGATCATCTGTTAAATAAATTTAATTATGATATATTCGTTTTATAAGTCAGGCCAACAATCTATCAGAAATATTCTTGAAATGAGACTTAAGAAAATTTGATTTTGGTCATAACACTAAACAAGGTCAAACCTAAATTTAAGAGGCTAAAAGAAATGATAAATGGATCATACACTCCCTTAACTCAGCTATCAACCTACTAAGAATATTACAACACATTTTCATAATCTAGTTATATGAAAGCTTCTTGTACAAATTTTGAGTAAATAAACCTCACATATATAACAAAGTTTCATGTGTCCCAACTTAACGCACTATAATTGTCCATACCAGGAGTATGAAATCAATATCAAATGTATAAACTTAATTAGTGATAATATTAAGTATACAAACTTGATGTAAATCAACAATCATTACTAAGCGTATAAGCTTGGCAAATATATCAAGCGACCAATATCAAGTATATAACTTGGGAACGACAAGTAACACATATCAAATCAAAGTATAAATTTGGCGACAATATATAACAAACTTTCAAGTATACGAATTTGAAGTATTTCAATGGTCAATACCAAGACTGATTCTTCCTCCACCTCCATAAAGACTTCTTACACCTCCATAATTTTACATATTTCTATTTTAGTCATGAAGAAAAGACAAAAATATCTTTCGACAATAACTGCAATTCAATTTTTTTTTCTTTTCGCAGATTGTACAAATTGTAATACAATTAAAAAATATTAGAATTGTGGACTATATACAATCCGCAATTATTTTTTTTACAACTTTTACATTGCGGGTTGTACAAACCTTAAATATGATAATTTTTTTCTAAATTGCGGTTTGTACAACCCGCAATGCATTTTAAAAAAATTGTATTGTATTAGGGATTGTACAATGTATTTATAAATTGGATTACAGTTTCTACAACCCCAAATGCATTAAAAAAAAATAAATTTAATGTGTTGTCATCATAACACTACCCAATCATGTAATTAGATTAAATGAAGAGTTTATTTTGTTGGCTGCACCCTTATTCTCATTCCAAGTTCCAACCCCATTTTAAATAAAGAGTCTATTATGCTCCTCTATACTCCCATTAAATAAAGAGTCTCTTTTGTTGTTTTAAATAAAGAGTCTCTTTAGAAGAGTCTATTTTGCTGGCTGCACCCTTATTCTCATTTCAAGTTCCAACTCCATTTTAAATGAAGAGTCTATTATGCTCTTCTATACCACCCCATTCAATAAAAAGTCCCTTCTGCTATAAACAAAGAGTCTCTTAGATTGTTATGGTGAAACATTCACTCTTCTTTCTTCATTGGTTTCATTTCAAATTCAATTAAAATAAAACTAAACTAATTAAATTAAGGCAAATGAAGAGTCTATGTAAGTTTTGATTGTTTAATTTTATTTTAATTTAATTTTAGTTTAGTTTAGTCTATGTAAGTCACACCTTTTTTCAAATTTAATTAAAATAAAATAAAATAAATTAAATTAGTTTAGTTTTATTTTATTTTAATTTTAGTTTAGTCTTTCTGTCACACTTTTTTTATAGTTACACTCAATAAGTGAACTTTCAGATACTCTTCATTTGCCTTAATTTAATTAGTTTAGTTTTATTTTAATTGAATTTGAAATGAAACCAATGAAGAAAGAGGAGTGAATGTTTCAGCATAACAATCTAAGAGACTCTTTGTTTAGAACAACAGAAGAGACTCTTTATTTAATGCGTATAGAAGAGCAGAACATAATCTTGATTTAAAATGAGATTGAAACTTGGAATGAGAATCAGTGTGCAGCCAACCAAATACAACAAAATAGACTCTTCATTTAATTACATGATTGGATGGTGTTATGGGTTGTACAAAAAAAATTATAAATACATTGTGGGTTAAATACATTGCCGGATTGTACAAACCGCAATACAAATTAGAAAAATTTATACTTGCAATTTGTACAACCTACAATGTAAAAGGTGCAGAAACAATCCCCAATGATAATATTTTTTAATTGTATTGTGGTGCAATCTGCAAAGAGAAAAAATAATTGAATCATAATTACCATCGACTTTGGATATTTTCGTCTTTTCCTCAATACTAAAATGAGAATATAAAAATTATGGAATTGCAAGTAGTCAGTATGAAGATGCAAGAAGAATCAGTCCAATACCAAATATATAAGGTTAGCGATGATACCAAACAATCAACCAAACATATAAACTTGACAGGTGATATATAAGAAAAAGATTGTTCTAATCAAGAAGAAAGGAGACCCTAAGTTAGAGCATGCAATCCATCTTTTCCTCTTTGTCATTGTTTTTTTAATATCATGCTTATTCATTTTCCCTTCTTCTTCGTTATGACTGGTATAACATTCCTTTTTAATCTCTATTCATTACTTTTATTATTAGTTTCGCCTCTTTAACGCTATGATTCATATTAAAATAATTTAAATATCTTAACAATATAATTGGAATCCAAAATCACCTATTAAATACTAAGAAATATTATTGAGATCAAGCCTAAGAAAATAAAACCTAACACTATGTTCTACCTATAAGTTCTCGAATTGTTAGTAAATATTTTGTTGATTTCACAATGTTCTTTTCAGGTTTAGGATGCTAAAATTATAAGATTTTGAGACTCGTTATGTATTCCTCTCAGGCTATAGTGCATTTAGCAATGTATGAAGTTAAGTCTGAACTTCACTGGTGGTGCATATCTAGTTTGAATACCACGCGACTAATTTTAAACAACAGACTTATACTATATAATTTCAAGCTCTGACTTTTCTTTTATCCAATTCTATAAGGACTAATGCCTGGATTGCATGATTTGCAAAGATATTGATAGATGAAATATATAACCATACGTTGAGTATAGTAAAATTATCCTCCACTAGCAACTGCTATCAAAGTTCCTTTTGCATTTTTGTTATATATTTGTGTAAAAGTTCAAATCTTGAATTTGTTTAACAATACTAATGAACTAATCATCAGTCTTATATTTTAATATATTTTTTTATTATTCTTATTTTATTTATTATTATTCATTTCAATTTTATAGATACAATTAATCATTGCACTATTTTTAGCACTTGTTCTATTACTTTTTAATTTTTTATATACTTCGGATTACATCATGCTATACGAAAATTACGCATAGTGAAAATTTAAAAAAAAAATTAGTGTAACATTAAATTGAGAAATAGAAAAAAAGTTAAATTTTAAATAAAAATTAAATTTAATTAATACTTACTACATCATCGTATTTAAATAGAAAATCTATGTAACTTTTAAAAAATAAACAGAAGTAGTAAAAGGTGTAATAATAATAATTTAATTATTTTATTTTTATTATCTCACAATAAAATTTGTTTGTATTTATATCAAAAATTGTTTTCTCTTTGCAGGAAGAGTTTGAGAAAAAATATTCTCAAACTGCAACAGGTGCCTCACAATGCAGTCCCTTAGACCTTATTGAGAAAGAAAGATTAAGGAATAGATGTTGGAATAGATGTTGGTACGAGACTGCTGGTGGAAAATACAGGAAAAGAATATATAGAATTGGAAATGTCTCTATGATGAAAGTGTTGAGAGCTTCATGCACCATACACAAGCAAGCTCTAGCAATCAAGTTGGTTCTGAAGAGATGAATCAGTTGAGACAACAATTAAACACTGGATGAATCAATTGAGACAATAATTAAACACTAGTGATGACTAAATACCTCAGATGAACTCGTAATTATAGTCCATCTGTAATTATAGTCCATCCAGAAATTTATTGGTGCGGTCCTCCAATACCTACCTCTCCAGCTGCAGCTGCAGCAGCTACCCAAAATATTTTTTACCAAACTAATCGTCAGTCACAATATCAGTAGCAGCAGAATGAAGAACAAGGCCATGAGTAGTCACAAGGTGATGAAGAACCACAAAGAGATGAATGTAATTTGCATATAATCATTATAGTAGTTATTAGTTTGTATAAAGAGTATTAACATTTAACTGATATGTATGTTAAGATATTTTCATTTTGTGATTGTGCTGTAATTACTTTTATTTTATTATGAGGTACAAGACTCATGTTAGCTCTTTTGTCAGGTTTTATGAAATATAATACTTTCCATCTTTCTATTTAATTCACTATTTATGGATTGATTCATGCTTACATATTATGAAATGATCTCTTTAGGTACTATCACGAATAAACAAATGAAATTAAGTATGGATACTGAAAAACAGATTACATACAAATTTTAAATATTACCTACGACAATTTTACATACGGATTTTTGTCCATATGTAATTTATATGTAAATCCGAATTATATACAAATTTTTAATGTTATATAGGAATTTTTGTTATAGGCAACAACGAAATTTCTTGTAGTGATTATATAATAATATATTTATAAAAAAAATACAAATTTGATTTATATAATAAAATATATATAATTAGATCTTTTATGAATTTTATATTTACCTGCTAGTTTAGTTTATATGTCTAATAAAATAAACCAACCAAACACTTTTAATAAAACAAATTACTTAATCGATTTAGATCTTATAAGTTAGGAATGTAGTATGGGAAGGAGAGCCTTACCATTTTTATGCCTTGCCTTGGTGATCTATGAAAGGTTGGGTGTGGAGAGGAAAACGCTACGTCTCTTATATTTCTTCTTAGTACAACTGAATATTTTCCAATTAATCCAACCATTCTCATTCAGACTTCACTAGGGTAAAATTAAATTTTAATAACATTTTTTCCAGTGTAATATAATCCACCATTCTCATTCAGACTTCACTAGGGTAAAATTAAATTTTAATAACATTTTTTCCAGTGTAATATAATCCACCATAATATTTTCATTTTCACAATAGTCGTATTTTTGTTCTTTTTAATAAAAACTTTTTTGGTATTTCTATATTACCTGTTCCTTTTAGCATTTTTCACCCTTGATTTAACAACTTTTTCTTAATTTGATTTTAAATTTTTTGACAAAATAGGTACATACTACGAGAGAAGTAAAACTGATCTCTCAACCAGCTCCTCCTGATTCTTTCATCATATATCGGAAAGGAAATTGGAACTTCATGTAGAAGGGATAACATTATTTTAAATGAGAATATGCTTCAAGCCATCAAAGACAATGCAAAAAATGGGGGGAAGTGAAACCCGTGATTAATTATATATATTGATAAAAAAATTGACAACAAATGAAACCACACATGCTCTTCGTGCATGAAACTACGAACTAAAAGATTAACCATGCAAACACAAACTGTGGACACATACAAAAACACACTCAACTAGCAGCAGTAGTACACAATATACAGCGCATTCGAGGACCACGCGACTTGGTTTCTTCATCTTCAGAGTCTTCGCTAGCATCGTCCCCATAACCATTGTAATCATCATACATTCCTGCCTCTAGGGACGTGGTTTGTTTCTTGTTACTACTAGTGTACGAGGAATCCATGAGACAAGTTGTATGATAACCATGACAGCAAAAGAAAACAATGACCGATACATTCTGTATAGAAAATGGATCAAAACATATACAACATCTTCCACCTCCCCTAGTCTTTGACTTCACCTCCATAGTTCTCAGACTCGGGGATTTCTCAAATACCTGAGAAGCACGAGTGTCACTCATTTTAACCCGTGGCTCGTCTTCTTCATTACCTAAAGAAACTCCATGCCTTGCCTCTTTGTAATACTTGATTAAAAGATTGACACAGTCCGCCTATATCAATAACAAGTCAGTGAGATATTCCGCGGTACCAAATTATTCAGATTCAAGAATTTGGCCTCCTAAGGTCGAGCCAGAGGGAATAGGGAAGAAAAAACACCTTAAGGATATCATTGCACCCATGCCTGAGTGATGTTTCAGTCCTGTAGTCAGTGATAATCTTAACCAGTCGATCCCGGAGCCTACAGAAAGTAGATAGAGATATTGGAGTCAGCGAACATCATGCTTACTGACACATATCTCTATACCTATAGGCCAGCCCAGATCCTAACAATATTTTCGAGTACAATCTATGATCTGATAACAAAGTTCACATTAATTACTTACCGAGGTATTTCCAACCCGTTAGGAACCTTATTTACAATGTAAAGGGGATCGAGATTTCCAACTGTGTGCTCCAATAATATGCCCACCTATTAATTATAAAAGAATCAAAGCTTAAAACAGATTGAGAAAGAGTAGAACTACAAAATAATAGCATAAGGGGTCAGTTATTTCTCTCTTCACTTTTTTCAATTTCGAATCAAAGTTCTAAAATTAAATAAAAACAAATTTAGAGTAGAATGTTTACACTTTTTTGGTAAAAATAAAAAAATGTTCAGATTTTCCCCCCTCACATTATATTTGTCGTTTTGTCATTTTTAAAGCAATATAGAGCACTAATCAAAAAAGGAGTTAATCTGTAAATGGACAATTAGTAACTAATCCTACTAAATATTGACGAGCTTAAAGCTAACACATTATATATGTGTGGTAAATCATCATATTCTAATACGACACAATGATTTCACATTCAAGCCTGTCAAAAAGTTAAGTTATCATGGTACCATTTCAGGTTTGTGAAGGCATTGCTTGATCAATTCTTCCCAAAGTTCATCATCATGCTGCATGGTGACAAACTCTACAGCCTGCAAAAAATTATATCACCACAGTTGTCATTCACGATTTAGACTTTGGTTGAAGCCAAACCCATTCAATCGAAAAAAAAAAAAAAAAAGAGTTACCTCCTCTATATCCCCCAAATTGTTTATAATAACAGCTAGGGCTTGTTTTGAGTTTCCCATCCTTCCTAAGATGAAGACTTGCTCCCTCAATAGGTCCCTTTTAATGCAAATTTCATAAGCCTGAAGAACAACTCTCAGAATTTGATTCACAATCATACAGTACAAATAACTGTCAAAGTTTTCCATCGGTTCATCACCTTCTCAAGGGTGTAATGTTGACTGCTACGAAGAAAAGGTAGTAGCATCTTTGGATCATAGTCTGCGTAGAGTTCTACCTGTGCACATTATACCAAAAAAATTATACTAAATGGCTGAAAAGAATGATTTAATCACGTTTACCAAACCAGTATTATTCATGTTTAGCTTCAGAAGACAGTTATTGAATCAACCAGGCAAAAACAATGGGAGGAGAGTAGAGCAGTAGAGACTCAACAAGAAATCCGCATTAATATTAACAACATAACCCTGGTGCCAAAAGGCAAAAGGCTCCCTGTTGCTATGCGAAGGTATGCTGAAGGGTCATTGTATGCAGTATTACCCTTGCATGTGCAAAGAGACTGTTTCTGGATTTGAACTCGTGACCACCAAGCCCAGAGCTTGTCCTCAGCAATCAGCACTAATATTATGCTATTAAAATTGAGGACTGAAATGGTGCAGCCGGAATACCACATAAATGTATCACAAAAATAGGGGCAATTGCCTTAGACTATTTAAAGATCAATTCAAAATTAGTAAACCAAGATTGAATCAGAATAGCACAATGACCTGATGATTCTAGTTCCAGGGCACACACACTGTTGCACAACAATTAGAGATGCTATATATCCTTATGTGAAGAGTGGGACAGTTCCATGTTAGAGAAGCAGACCAGTGTGCCTTAACAAGCTAAAACCCCAAAACTAAGGATTTGACCACACAAGACCAAACTCAAGGCGAGAGAAAATCCCTCACGCCCATGGTTGCATGCTTGTAAATAAAATATACAGGTCCTGGATTTCTGCTAGCTCGAAGTCTTTTACTTATGGCATTTCAGCCATACTTTTCAATGTCTTTCAAACTTAATATGTTGATAAAAATTCTTGTTTTAACACTTAACATGACAATACACAAAACCATTCATGCGTTTACAGCTAATTCATGATATCAAATAGTTTTGACACATCAATTATCAGAGACTCCATAATTCACCAAGTGGATTGGTTACATGGATAACCTGTGTTTTAGGATAAACCTAACATTATCACAATCATATAATCTCTTTCCAAGGCACACAGATTAGTACAAATTGTGTTTGTTGTCAATCGCCTGAGACAAGTCATTTCTTTTATTTAAGCTTGGGACCAGTTATGAAATAATTTTCAACAGGAACGTCAAAGGAAAGTTATCCAAATATAATGTTAAAGTCTTACCCATGCAAGCAAAGAGTGCTTTCAAGACTTGAAAACATGATGTCCAAACTTTAAGAGTTATCTCATTGACAAGACAGACACTAGATAAACTTTCGACAAAATACACATGTAAAGATGAGGACGGATAACATTTGTCCCTAAGACATTTATTCGGTGATACTTCACTCAACCTCCTCATTGGTTAGAACCCTCTGTAGGTAGCCCTTTTATGGAACGTTGACAACCGACTAATACCAATTGATATGCACCCAAACACTTAAGGAAGCCACCCTTAAAAGCTATTTATTGTTAAGGGGAAAGAACCAAACACTTAAACACTCCATCAAACATTTCACGTTATTTGATGTGAGACTTGGACACCCAATATTACCTAAGTCCCTATCGTGGGATCTAACATTTCCTTGTGTTCCTGTACATTTATCTTGGACCATAATCAATTAGAACCAGAGTTGCCACTTAATGAGGTTTGCTACTTTATTTTCTATAAGAGAAACAAAAGTAGTAATGGCTGAGTGGAACTCAAAATGGCATACACATGGCTTTCATCAATTGCAATTGTAAATATTAAATACAGATTAACTTACTGCTTAGATTACAAAGCAAAGGAAGCTAGTAAAAAGCTAAATGAAAGAAACAAAACTACCTGCATATCATGGAAGTCTTTCCCAGCATGAGGATTTACTTCAAATAATGAATGGAGATATAGATGTAAAAAGTATCTACGATCACTCTTATCATCAGCATTTAGAAGTTGTTTCACAACTTCAGGTGGACTTATTAAGTCCCTATTTTGGATCAACAAAGGAACTGCACGCTTGCAATCTAGCTTCATTAGTTGAACAACCTGCACAGATAAACATTAAACAAATAAGAGTCCAATGATTATTATATAAAGAAATGAAAACCGGTACAGACAGAATACTCGTATACTGCTTAAAATAGAAAATTCAACAACTCTATAAACAATTCTGGGAATATTGAAATCTTACTCAACCAATTTGGCAAATCTAATATGGTACTTTGTTCATTAATCCTTGTTTGTATGCATTCAATATATCAAAGATATATATCAGATATGGAAAACATGGATACCCAGACCTTAATACACTACATTGAAGCTTGTAAAGAAAACAATTCAGGTGATTAAAATAGAATGCCAGCAGATATATGAAACATGAATTTGTCAGGTAAGGTAATACTGCAGACCTACGAAGAAAACACAGAATTCCAAGATTACCGTAACTTCTACAACAAAGCATAATTATACCTTTCCACGAATTTCTTCATGTAGGTTATGTTTATCAATAAAATCAAATACTTCTGGCTTCATAAGCTGAAAATTTTAACCAAACAAAAAAAGGAAAGTCAATTAGCAGTAATAACAAATAGACAACATGCCGTAGTATAAACATGCATTAGCATTTAATAGATGTTATTGCTGCCTGAATGAAAAAAAAATTACTTTGAACACTTACATCAGCATACAACGAGAAGGCCTTCTCATATTGCCCATTGATTATATACAACTCTGCCAATGCCTAGCACAAAAGAAGAAAATGTTAAAATAAATAGATGGTTAACAGATTAAAAAATGCAAGTACAACTAATCAGACTAACCTCCTTAAGTGAATCAGTCATAGACGAAGTATTTAGCTGAGGTTCAATGGCTGAAATTACAGGTAATGCAGAATAAATTACAGAAGGCCAGGATTTTACAGTGGACAAGAGATCGTTATGAAAAGAAGAATTTGTAGCCAATGCAACAAGAGCAACCTGTAGAACCAAAAAGCAGCATAAAAGATTATTTCTACCAAGCGAGTTCATTAAAGATACCAAGCAAACACATTAATTGTGACAGAGACCACTTTGTTTTAGCTAACCTCATAAGCAGTATCACGTAGTCTGGGGCTTTCTGTAGGCATGTAAGGAACTAAAACAGGGAGTTGACGAAGATGTGCAAAGTGGAAAACCCATCTGTTGAAAGCAGTTCATTGAACACCAATTACAAATCAGAACATAGTAACAAACTAACAAATAATGACAGGTTGTACCTCTCCCAAGCTGGAGCTGATCCCCGAAGCAACTTGGGACACAGAGATGCTGCTTCACTGTATTTTCTTTCCACAATCAGATGATCAAGGTACCTAGATCCCACCTGCAAAGATAGTGGAAAAAATGAAAAACTTCTCATAATACTCAAATGGACAAATTCAACTAGAAGGTAACAAAGCATATACACATAAAATACATACATCCACCGTGATTTATTTTATAAAAAGAACTAATATTAAAGAGAAGTAGATGATTGGTGGACCTTGAGGTCAGAGATGTCAAAATTTATAGTAATGTCTAGCATGATTTTTATAAAAAAGAAAAAAGAAAAAAAAAAGAAGAGAAATACTATAAGGGATACCCGAAAGCAGTTAAGGTACCCTCAAGAGTAAAGAATTCCAAATAACTAAACCAAAACGAACATAAGAAGTACCAATTGCATCAAAATAGAATCTTGAGGAAATTGGAGAAGAAAGCAAATGGTCAATCATGCTTCAATACCAATCAAGCTGATTTCAAGTTTCATATAGATAAAAATCTAGCGGGCCAACAGTTTTACTTTACATTATCCAATCACCATTAATTATATTGGAAATTTCATTTCATTTAATCTTGAACGTCTATATAGAGTGTTGTTGATAGCAAAACAAATGATAATACATTAATAGATTTTTTGAAAAACAAAATAGTTGAGGAGCTTTCACAAACATACAATCAACATAAACAAGTGCCTATATATGCGATTGTGCACATCTTAATTCCAGTTATGTGCTACACAAGTACCCTTTATTCTATACTTTACACTTATAAATTTAATAGCATACAATCATTAGAAATTAGATTGAACTAGGATAAAACATAATACCTCATCAAGCAGTTCACTTCGTCCCTGACCAGATTCAACCACAGCCAATGCTTTTTCATGCCACCCGTGCTGAAGAAGCCACGCAATATGATCTTCAGTATCCCTGATTATTAAAATGCATCAATTTTTCTAAATTATCTAATTTAACTTTTTCAGATCTCTAGAAAAACTTAGAACAAAAACACGATATTTTAAAGCCTTAATTGCCCTTTTTATCACTCAACTTTGGTACATCTGCAAATTTTCCATTCAATTTTTTTTTTAGTTCTTTGTACCATATAATTTAAAAAATTAAACGTATTTTACCAATCTGTCAATTGACAAACACCTCAGATGACGTGACCAATTAAACAAGTGGAAATTTAATGTTGGCCCATGTAGCATGGCACCCACGTGTTAATTCTACTCTTAGTGTTGTGAGTTGTGGACATTGACCCTGGTCTATCACCATTGACAACACCATAAACCCAAACTAGTTGTTTGAACTTTACTTCCCATTTTTCAGAAGCCACAGTCACAATCTCAAAAACAACACCTCCTCCCTCACCTCCATCATTGACCTCACCCCCTCCATCATTCTCTCCAACATCCCCATCCGTCCACACCCCGGACTCCCCTCCTTGCTCAACAACTTCCCCCTTGTGCTAAAAATATACTTTTCGTTTCAGATTTTCAGCACACACCACCATAAGAAGAATCAAAACAATGCAGAGAATGAGTGGAGCCCTGCTGCCAAACAAATTGAAGATGGTTTGGTGGAAGCGGTTCAATCTGTTAAAAAGTAAGAGAATTGTTGTTGAACTGGTGGGTTCCAATTTGGGTTGGAAACAACGACTTGATACAACCTAGGCTCAACAAACTTGTGTTGTGATGCACACGAAGTGCCATAGTTATTATGGATGAAGTCCAGGGCGAAGCATGGGACTTAGGAGCATGGGTAAATGAGGGTTTCTGTAGAGAAATTATTAAACATGAATGACCTGTCGCCGTACGAAACATGTTACTAGAAATTACTGCTTTACCGATTGGATCCTGATGAGTCAAGGCAGTGACAAAAGGGGAGGAGCAAGGTATTTCGGCGAAAGATGAGGGTTCTGACTCTTCTAGTGTCACATTGGAACCTTAGGTGGAAGAGCTGGGAAGGGTTTTTGTTGAGAGTGTGTCTATGTGGTGCAGGTGAACGAATAGAGTGGACGAGTCAGGTTTTGGGTCAGATCCTAGGGCGGTGGACTTGGGCTAGGAGAGTGTGGGTGAGTGAGGGAGGTTACAAATGACGAAGGTTTGGACTTAAGCGCGTTAGTTGAAGTGGCAAAGACAGAAAGGAAAAAGAAAATATCAAAAGAGCATGGGAGTTACTGGAAGGGGCACTTGGAACTCCAATAGGTTTAAGGAGAAGTGGTACTGAAGACCCTTTTGCGCAAGAATGAGTGGAGCACATTCTGAGAAGGTCGGGGTTGAAGTAGAGGAAGGGAGGGTAGTCCCAATTTAGGTAGGGATTTGGGTGGCAACGAAGAATTCAGAGTGGAGGGATTGGGTGGTTGTGGGGCTCATTACGATGTGGGCTATGGTTGAGAGTGGAGGGTAGTCATATTTAGATTTAGTGCAGATGATCATGCCAACACGGAATTGTATCACTTATTTTATTGACAACGTTATAATAGTTGTTTGCCAATTGATGGATTGTTAAATGGTTTTAATTTTTTGACTTATATGGTACAATGGACCAAAAAAAAGTTCAGTGGCAAAATTCGTGGAAGTGACAAAGTTGAGTAGTAAAAAGTGCAATTACACCATTTTAAATGTATTAGAAAATTCCAGTATATTGTTTTAGCAAGAACTTTTAGATAAAGAACAGACCCGAACAGACCCCATTTGTTTTTATTTTAAACGATATAGCTTCTTACTACTACAACAACAGCATGCGTTGCAGGGGCAATTAAGGGAGGGAGGTTAAAATTTCCAATAACAAAGTGTACGAGTGTGAAGGATAACATGGATAGATGACAGCATTCAGACATCAATTTTTTACACTAAAATGAGTGACAAAGTTACTTAGACTATCATTCTGTAATTCTATAATCTAGTGAAATACAATAATACAGGAAATATTCAACGTAACACAACTACCAATGAACTGGACAACAATGATAACCAAATCAAGCTACTGCAATTTGCATTAGAACATTGATCCACGCCAAGCAATCAACTGGAAACTCAAGGGCACACCATATCTAGTCTAAGAAAACACAAGCAAACACAACAAAAAAGCATATATCACACTAGGTGGATATGACGAGGTTTAAGACAACTTTTAATCGAAAGAATATTTCTTTTCTTACTAAATCCCTCCCCTTTCCTGGGGGTGGACATGATGAACACTACAACTATTGTCGTCTTTCAATAAACATCACATATTATGTATTTGTGAAAAACATTTTTTCAACAGCCCCCTCAATAGTTTTAAGGCCACAAGTCATACATAAATGCATCCAAAAATTAAAATAGTACAATAGATAAAGAAATTGAAATCAACCTTGGCTTGGCAATAACTACGTCCTTCAGAGATACAATATAGTAAAGTGGTTCATCACCTGCAGCCCACTGACCACCAGCATAACTGCTACCTACAATTGAATGAAAAACAATATTATGCAAATTTCAGGAAACAATATGTTACAAAGGTGTATATTAGGAAGGAACTCCGATTATCCACATCTCTCGGGTAGGGAATGATAGAAGTAAAAGATTTCAGGAGACACAATCAAGGGAATTAAGATCCCACGGAGAAAATGGTAAATGCTAACGGATTTCCACTGAGGCAACCAAGGGGAGTTTGAGGAAAAATTAATCTGTGGCTATAAAAAGAAAAGACATGAGAAGATGGACAGGTGAGGAAAAAAGTGAAGAGTAGGGGCGTGTGCAGAATCTCTTCAATATTGTGTCACCTATTTTCTGTCAGTTATTTGTCTCCCACTGTAAATCGCCACTATGCAGGCAGTGATATCATAGTAATAGTAATATCTGTATCAGCGGAATAAAATACAGCATATTCAACATAGCTGAATACGCTTCAAAACATCACTAACAAAGTAAGCCAAATGTTAACCTGAGAAGGGAGCATGTGCAAGAGAATAGTCTTTCGCCCTGTAATGCTCGAACCCATGTACTGGCAGAGCATCTGTAGAAAGCTCATCATTATTCCATGTTACTATTCTTACTTCTGGTCTTTGAGCCTTGCCCTGTTCAGAATTATTTTACTCACGCTCATAACAAAGTCAAGTTTTTTAATGTATATATGTATTGAATAAATCACTGTGTAAGAGATATGTATTCAATACAGCAACAGTTATTTTAGAAATAGCAGGACAGTATGGCAAAACATAGTTAAAAATGTATAAAAATTGTAAAACATAATAAATATATAATTGCAATTTTACAGATCCAAATTAAAAACACATTTTTTAGGCATTTCCGATATAAAAAAATTACAAGCCATTGTCATCATAAATTACGTCCTATTATTTACAAATTACATATAGGGATAATAATATCTATCTCGTTCTTTTTCTTTAAATAATTCATAAAGAGAGAATGTTCCTGTATTACACATACTTGTATGTTTCATGCAGTTTTATTAGGTATACATGCTTTAAATCCGTTGAACCTTCAACAATATCAGTATAAGATATTTGAAACAATTAATGGTACTGGTGCTTCACAGGTCTTGATACTTCATTGACACTTATTGGTGAAGTATCTAGGAGTATCGATATCAGGTATGTGAAGCAAACTGAAGTATTGGTGCTTCATATTATAATACACTTTACTTTTGGAAAATACAATATAAATTTGATTGCTTCCATACTGATTTTGTTATGCAGCTTGAATTCATTATTTTCTACACCCCAATAAGGAATAGTGCCCTCAATGAATAATAAATAATGTGCATGCCACATGCCTGACCGTAATATATATTAAAATATCTAACTAGTAGGAAGCACCATGGTGCTGATCTGGTACCGTTGCTTATATAACACTGAAGAAATCTAAAAATTCCAAACGATCAAATTCATTGTTTGATCCTTCACAAAATGTAATAGTAAATAAAAATAAAATTTTCAGCATGCCCATGTATTATAATAGACCAGGAAATTACTACTTCAAATTATGATAGTTGGAGAAATTTACCATTACTTGAGTAAAATACAGAAGAATGAACAAAGAAAACAAAGTATGGCATAAAACAAAGAATTTACAATAGGATAGAAGGTCAGCATGAAAATTAAAGAATTCCATTTCCTTATTACCAGTGAGCATAAATACCTGCCGTGAAGGAGCAGAGCTACTAAAATCCTTATCTCCATCTTCTTCTCCAGGAATATATGCAAGAACAACCAAAGCATCACCAAAGGGAGCAAGCCCTGAGATGAAATAGCTGGTTTGGAAAGATGCCACAATATCCACCTGGACAACACCAGACAGAGGAACTTGCCTGAATGACCCATTCGCTGCCCTTTGGTGATTTGTCCTTATTGAAGCAATTTTGACAGATGTTCCCCATCCAATAACCAAGAGTGTATCATCCTACATGTGATGGAAGGCATTAAGCTCCACATTTTTATCAAGAGATATACAGGAACATATGAAATAATTGTCTTGCCACTGTTCAAATTCCAATGCCACAGAATAAGCCTTCAATTTTAGCAGTGGAGACTGTATGAAAGAACGATATAACTCAACAGCATGCCTAAATCATTTGACTTACCTGCCAGACCAGGTGAGGAAGTAAAAGCTCGGGGCGTGGGCTCCCTCGTGGTTTTTCAATAAATGTAACACGCTGGTCATTGGCAGTATCATAAACCTTCACTCCTGCATCATTAGCCCAAGCAACAAGACTTGCTCTCCATTTCACAGCATGTATCGAACCTTCAGCAGAGTGCAAAACCTTTTGGGGATGGTAGGGTGGGGTAGTTTTAAGGTTAACAAACAAGAAGTACTGTAGAGTAGAGAATAGATGTCCCAAGTATTAAAACATTCTGACAAACCTGATCGCGGTAGCCCAACCATTTCTTTGAATTTAAATATAAATGACCAGCCAAACCACCAGCAACAAATCTCCTGGACATTTTCCTTGCATAATCTGGATCCAATGCAACTGCCTTCATCGGCCGATGGTACTCAAACTTTAATGTCTCATCAGTGAAAAGGCTGTTTATCACAACTGATCCGTCATCAGAACAGCTTCCAATATATTCACCTTCTGTGTCAAAGCTTAGGTCGTTGACAACAGAAGCATGTGCAGAGAACTCCTTAACCTATAACAAGGTAACTCAATTAGAAACAGATTCCTAAAAATAACACAACACGCGAGCAATTGACCATGAGCCAACAGCCGCTACAAAAAAAATTTCAAAGCGCAGTGTCAACATAAACCAATATACATCCATAAACCCAAGCACAATCTGATTTTGAAGAGAATCTCACGAAAACAACTTAACAATCACACGAATTATTTCTTTCCATAAATTTAATCAAGCCAGCTCCAATTTGAGTAAATAATAGATCAGATTCACAGAAACTACGAAATTCTGACGATTAAGCGGCTACATGAAATGTCAAAGCGCACAGAGTCATCATAAACTACATCCATAATCCTTGTCATATATTTGAAGAGAGTATCAACGAACGAAGCTCAATAACACAGATTGTTCCGTTCCGTAAATTTGATCTAGCCAGCTCCAATTCGAGTAACAGTTCAAATTCACAGAACTTGCGAAATTCTCAATCACAAAACAGCGGCTATGCGAAATCTCAAAGTGCACAGTACTAACACAAACCAAAAAAATATCCACAATTACTAGCATACATTTAAAGAGAACGTCAACACACGCATGCTCTCAGTCACACGAAATATTTCGCTCCATAAATTTGATCTAACCAGCTCCAATTCGAGTAATAACAGCTCAGATACGCTGTAATCGGGAGATTCTCCACAACGAAATAAGCAACGAATAGATGATAACACGTTAACTAACCTGATTCCCGAGAAAATCGAGGATGTGAACGGTGCCGCCGTGAGTGCCGAGAGCGATCATCCGCTCGGCGACGGCAATACACGACGCGGCGTCACTCGCCAGCAGCGAAGGTATGCTACCTCCCATTCTCTGGTACTTGAGCCTCGGTTCCTCTTCGTCTTCTTCATCTTCCACTTCTTCTTCGTCTTCTTCTTCCTCTTCGTCTTCCTCTTCTCTCTCGTCGTCTCCTTCGACGCCGTTCTCAGACGGAAACGGAACCATTCGGATAGTTATCGCGTGAGGCCTCGTCCTGCGGAGAATGGTGAGTTGGCGAAAATGCGAAATGAGCGAAAGTGAGAAATTAGATCTGTTTGGTTACGCTAAAAAAATCTTTTTAATTTAATTATTATTATTATTCCTTTCTTTGTTTCCTCTATTTTTTAAAAATGAAATTTCGGTGTTACAAAATTTCTCCAGAAAGAGGAAAGTTTCAAACGGTCCCTCGATAAAGTAAATTATTGAGTAGACGACAAAAACAACGAGGTGTTAGGTGCTGATTAGTAAAAAAGTGTAGTTGCACCAGGATCCTCTACGTCCAGTTTTGCCTTCTGCCACCATCTTGCTGCATCACAGTCGTTGATTAATCACAGTGCATGAATCCAATGGTTCTAGTTTTTGGCGTAGGGATAGTATCCAAACAAAAATCTTACTTTAAAAAAATAGCAAAAATGTGATGGAAAAAAACTCTAATTATGTTTTATGATTCAGGATAAAGTATTAAAAACATCATTTACTTTATCAATTTTTTAAAATATATGTTTTTGTAATTTTTAAATATTCAATTTGAGAATAAAAATAGTTACTTTAAAACCGCTTTTAATTTTTAAATGATAAATTTAAAACATTTAAAACAGTTTAAAAAATTTTATATACCTAAATCAAATTTAAACAACTTAAAACATAACTAATGGCTGATAAAGAAAATCAACTAAACCTATAACTTCTGGTGTACTGAAAGTATCCTAACAAAATTTTTAATTTAAAAAAAATGCAAAAATGTGATGAAAAAAAATTCTAATTATGTTTTACAGTTCAAAGTCAGATTCGGGATAAATTATTAAAAGAATCATTTACTTTGTCAATTTTTAAAAATATATGTTTTTGTAATTTGTAAATATTCAATTTGAGAAAATAAATAGTTACTTTAAAGCCGTTTTTAATTTTTAAATAATAATTTTAAAATATCAACAAGATTTTTCTAATTTGAAATTTAAAACATTTTTTAAAAAATTTACATACCGAAAACAAATTTAAACAACTTAAAACATAACTAAAGGCTGATAAAGAAAATAAACTAAACCTATAATATAAAAATGTAAAGGGCTCGTAGCGGATGAAATATCCTGGGCAATTGCTTCCGGGACCTCTACGTTGTCTTCATGTATCCTATCAATTTTTTGTAATTCCATAAATGCTCTGGTGAGAATATACAAAGAGGGAAGAAATAAGGTTTACTGTGGTTTTGTGAAAACGGAGAAGAGTGTTGGTAGGTGATGGCAGAGGAGGAACATGATGGCGGAGAAACTTGGAGTAGCATGTATCTTTTGAGAAACTTGGATAAGCTTTTATTTTTTATTGGAAACTTTGTGAAACATTAGTTTTATTTGAATTGATATATAGTTTGAAGGATTTGTTTAATTTAGTTTGGTGGTTTTGATTTGGTATTTGTTTGATTTTGTGAAGCATTGCAAATTTTTGTAGTATGATTTTTTTTCAAAAGTAGACTTTTATGGAAATGTCTTACGGAAATTTTTTTTCGTAAAAGCCTTAAGGTTTTTCTTAATGAACCATATTTTTGAAAAAAAAAATTATACTATGAAAAATATTTCTGAAAATCTTACGGAAAATTATTTTAGAAAAATCACACTTCTCTCATTGCATCTCACGACAACTTCAAAATTAGCAATGATTCACAAAATCAAACCAATACTAAATCAAAATCACTCCACCAAATTAAACAAATCCCTCAAACTATATATACATTCAAATCAAACCAATGTTCCACAAAAAATTTCAATCAAACACAAAGACTCACCTCTCAAAAGATCTCCCTTACTCCAAGTTTCTCCGGTGGTCCTGCGCCGCTCCTTCGTCGTCTCCACGCTCTCTCTGCCTTCACCCTTCATCGTCGTTGCTCTTCAATGCCACCGGCGTTGCTGTTGGTAGCTCATCCGCCGTCACCCACCAACACTCTTCTCCATTTTCACAAAACCACTAACAAGATCATTTGTGGAATTACCAAAAACTAATGGGGTGCAGGAAGCAGATGTGGGGTTGCAGGAAGCAATTGTTAGTGTCATGTCAGTCGTGAACTGATAATTAAGGTTGTGTTTGGTTAGACTGATTTGAGGAAATTTACTGTTCAAGAAGATGAATTTAAGGGGATGAAGGTTGTTTTGTTAACCTGATTTGGGATGATGGATGAGGATAAATTTGTAGGATTGGATCTTCGCTCATCTGAAGTGATTTGGGATGATGGATGAGGATAAATTTGTAGGATTGGATCTTCGCTCGTCTGAAGAGATTTGCAGGGATTTGAAGAGATGAAGAGCGAAATTACGAAATACCTTTGTAAATAAAGTGGAAATTACGAAATACCCTTGTAAATGAAGTAGAAATTACGAAATAGCTAAATGAAGTAGAAATTACGAAATACCCTTGACTTTGAAAATTACAAAACACTCATTTAAATGTGTTTAGGGTTTGTAACAATATATATTATATATGAAAAATAAACTGATTTATACCTAATTCTTTAAATAATTGATTTCAATAATTATATATATTTTTTTCATTCAAAATACTTACCTTTTCTCCAAAACAGCTATAATATAATTAATCTCCTTCAATCTACCCATACTCAATACAACCTATCAATTCATAATTATATTATTGACCTAGAATAATTAAATCACTAAAAATTGTTTACTTTATAAAAGAAATAATAAAAATATATTATAAATATTATATTGTTTTCTATTTTTTATCGATGAAAATATGTTTACTTAATGTTTAATTGAAGTAAATCAGAAAAAAAAAATTTGTCTCCTTATTTGATTCAATATATATGATGAAATTGAGGAGAGAAAATGTTATTTAAAATATTTTTTATTCATTTTAAAAACAATTTTATTTTCTTTTAAATATAAAAATATTAACACACAAAAATAAGAATGTTCACGAGTTGGATTAATTAAAATCATTATCAACATACTAAAAAAATATGTAGTTAGTTAATTCAGTTTCTATATTTTTTATATTAAAATAAACTTAATATAATTCATTTTAATTTTTTACTATCTTATGTCACAAGGGTTAATTAGTAATTTCAGAAATATATCAATTGAAAAAATAAAAATAAATCTATGACATCTATCAAATCAATCCCAAACTTTCATAACCAATCCCCTCAAATCATATCATCTATCCATTAATCCAAACAGCCCTTTCATCCACATACAATCTACTCAAATCATTTCAAATCCATCCTCTCAAATTCACTCCCCCAACCAAACAAAGCCTAAGAGAAGACACTTTCTTCCTGCACCCCACTAGTGAAATGTCCATTATACTCTAACAGAAAAGCACATGAAATCCTACATTTTCTTTTATTCTTTTTCTCTCGTTTCATTTTCTCTCTTCCTTGTTGCCGACAATTACCTTACATGGTTGTCACCTAGTTATATCGGTTGAACGAGTTGTTCTCTAAATTTTTTTATATTTTCAGTTATGTTTTTTAGATTGAGTAAATTGGAGGGTTTTCAATTTATAAAATTTAAAACATATTATATTTTTTTAAATATATATTGAATGGTACAATTTATAATATATTTTTAATTAAAATTATATTTTGAAATAAGAAATTTAAAATATATTTCAAAAACATAATATATTAAGTATAATTTCAAATCTATAAATATATTGTAGACTGCAGAATCTAAAATATAAATTATATTGTGGAATCTATAAGAAATGTAAACATATTACATTATAGACCAGTTCATGACTATATTTCATATTGATATGAAATGTATTTCAAAAACAAAATATATTTTGAATATTGTAAGTGAGAATGTAGTTCCAAATCTGTAAATGTAATATAAATTGTATAATCTATAGTTATATTTTGAATTGCACTTGAAATTCATTTTTATTGGACATTATGAAATGTATTATGTTTTTTCTAATAAATTCATAATTCAAAAATCTAAAATGTAATTTGTTTAGAAAAAAAATATTGTACTGATTAGTGCTTCTTATTGTTATAAGACTTAATTATATAGTATGTAAAATTATAGCTACAGAAAAATGAGGTTCATCTCAATATATTGGTAGAAAAAGACCAATAACACTCAAACCATAAAAATTGTGATCATAGTATTGATATAATAGATACACCTATAGAGGGATATGATATGTGTGGTGAATTATTGAGAAGATCTTCAGATTGTTCATTATTAATGAATTTCACAGATGTTGTGGGAAGGCCAAGTAAGAAACAAAAAGTGTAGTTAATTTTGATATTTTGTTACGATGAACATAATATGAAATAACAAACACACATACAAAACACTTACACAAGTACATTAACATTGAAGCAAGTTATATCACATACCAAATACGTATACAAATACATTATAGTCTACATGTGACCAAAAACCATCATATGCATTGATTGAATTAAATCATATCATGTACCAAATACATACACAAACATAATACAACATAAGTACATGCCCTTTATAATTTGTTCATACAAATACATTACAACATAAGTATATGTCATTGTAGAAGGCCAAACACATTCTCTTCCAACTAATTAATCTTCAACTATCTCAAACTTCATTATATTACACTCATCCAAGTCAAATAACTAATCTACTTCATTGGATTTTCTTGTAAACAAATATTTCATCTTTATATTCAATAGTTACGATTGAAGTTGTCAACACAGTTAGTATATATCAATGTAAAATATATTACATGCATTAACAAAATCAACTATTTTGTAAAAAGTCAATAAATTTTGTATTTTAAAATGTACAATTTGAAATACAAAAATTTGCATTTTGAAAAATACAACTTTAAATACAAATATTATATTCCATAACATACAATATATAATATAAACTAATTAGAGATTGTTGAATTCCACAATTCATAACTAGAACTGAAAAAAACAAAAAACAACAATATTCATAAAAAATTAAGGCACAAACAATCGTCAACCGCCACCACTAAACACAATCATAAACCATGAACAACCAACAACCACCACCATAACATAAACATTCTCCATCACCAACACACTCATTAAACACAATCATTTACACATGGATATATATGAAAATTTAAAAAATATGAGAATATATGTGATATTAATTTTAATTTATTAATTGTGATGTTGAATTAAATTATCTCTAAATGTTCTTTAAGCAAGTGTTTTTATTTTAAGTAGGCAAACTAATGTTCATTCAAATAATCAGTTGTGATAAATTATCACTTGGAAACAATCTATTGATTTCAATAATCATATGTATTTGATTTAAAAAGATATTTTAATCCATTAAACACATAATTATTAGCTAAATTATAAAAAAATACATGTAAACAAATATTTGAATGAATATGAACTCATATTTTGTTTACTAGGTATTTCAAATGTTTTTTAGAACAATAGATTATTAGATTTATTTTAATCAATTGAAACAAGTTTAACTATATGATTTAATTATTCAATTCAGAATCTCAACTTTCATAATTCTCGAGTTAATAAATATGTGACTTAATCTCAATATGACTAGGGTAATTTTCTTTTCGCCCTATTCTTTTATACACTTTATAAATATTAAAATTTTTATTTGGTCTTTATCACGGAAGGACCTGGTTGAAAAGCTTAAAAAATTTTGTAAATATTTAAAATAAACAGAATAATTTGTCTTAAGAAATGATACATGTTAGATAATATTTTATAAAAACAATACTGTTATGATAAAGTTTTTTACATTAATTCTTTCAATATTTTTTGATGTGATTATCGGTGGTTATTACTAAAAGAATTTCAAATAACAATATTTAAATTTTTTTTCATTCCACTACATGTTTAATATTAACTTTATTGATTTTGACGATAAATAAATTGAGAGAAATATTTTCATCATTGTTATTATAAATTGAGAGAAATGTTTTCATCATTGTTATTAATCATTATTTATAAGAAGTAAATACTTTAAAATTTCATATACGATTATACAAACACATTTGAATGTTTGAAAGAAATGAACATATTATATTATGTTGTTACCAAAGTATGTTTATTTAAGTTGTTTTTATCATTGTTATGTTCTTTATTTTCTTTAATTTGATTATTTTAAGATTATATTTGATATGTTACAACCACAAAATCATTGGAACCCTTATAAAGAGTTAGGTAAATATAGTGTAAATTGGTGTTTGCAATGGAAACTTCACTTAGAAAAATAAATAAAAAATAATATGAATTTTAACTTATTACCTTAGAGATATAAAAATTTGTTTACTTTGATCGTGAATTTAATAATTTGTAAAACAGGAAAAGCAAAATTACAAAATTTATGGTCTAAATAAAATAAAACCTGATATTTTTTGTTTTGGTTTAGCCTTAGTTAAAATGAGATTAGACTAGTTTTACCATGAAGTCTTTTTTTTTTTTTTTTTTTATAAAAATTTTTTAAAATAATTTTTTTTTTTATATTTTTTTTATTTTATTTTATGTTGAAAAGCATAAAAGTGTGGTTTTTTTTTTTATATTATCATTCAACATTAATTAAATGCATATATGTTAAACAAAAAAATT
>Ga0099824_1002132_pt1 | contig 28759 bp, 15 predicted proteins | sample SiratrowhiteBW_FD_76837 | JGI IMG/M metagenome (GOLD analysis project Ga0099824, IMG submission 76837) | Root nodule microbial communities of legume samples collected from California, USA - Siratro white BW | ecosystem: Host-associated > Plants > Roots > Nodule | place: USA: California... | reverse complement strand
TATTTTATTATATATATATATATATATATATATATATATATATATATATATATATATATATATATATATATATATATATATATATATATTAACATTTTCAATGTCCGTCGACTCACAGTTTGCATCCTCATTAAATAAAAATGGTATTCCACATTTTAATTATAAAAATGAAAACTATTAGATGACTGACCAATAATGTTCTTTAATTAGCAAACATGAAAAAACATTTCATATACAATTTTGTATTTACCATTAAATTTGTGAGATGTTAGCATATTTTTCTTCCCTCGCAATGTTCCTAACCGACAAACTTGAAAAGTAACTCTGCAACAAGACAATCACGAAGATAAAGATGGTAAATGACAATATTAAAGAATTCGAATTTTCAATCTTGAATTGAAAATATTACATTATTAAATATGAGCGGTTCACTTAATCGAAGCCTAATATTATTATTATTATTATATTATTACTATCATTAATGTTAAGAAGAAGAAAAAAGTGTACATCATGAATTTTCTTCTAAAATATCTCGGTCGAGTGAATTTACTCAACTCATAACAAAATATCAAATTTTCTACCATTTTGTAGTTGGTATATGCACATTTAGCACCTAAATGATTAAAATAGTAATTATTGTAAGTTTTATAAATTAGATATAATAATAATTTATTAAAAATTGTGATACGAGTATCTTAACTATAGGTAGTTTAGGAGTGAGTTCCTTAATTATGTCTGATTAAAATTAGTAACATATTAAATTGGTTGAGTAAGATTAATTTAGACAAGTTCTATTTGTATTTTTCACACAACTTAATGGATTTATTATTGGATTCTTCTTTATTTTTATGTTTGAAAGTTTAATTTTTTGCTGTAAAGAAGTGTATTAGAAATTTCATTACAATATTAATACAATAATTTTATTTATATTATTTTGTTTAAACTACGTTAATATTAAAATAATTGGACATATGTTTAGTCTAGTTATTATCGTATATGTTTATTAAAAAATAATAATTACATTAATATATAATTAAAATTAAAAGAACCACTAAAAATTTTAAATTTATAAAATAAAAAATAAATAATAAAATATTTAAAATTAATTTTATATTAACATTAATTTTTAATAAATATAATAATTACTAAAGACCAAATGTTTCGTTATATTAACTATTAATGAAATTCAAACAAAATTAAGGTAATTAAAATTTTTATGTTAAGATTTTAATTTTTCATTATATTAATATTTATATTAAACGTGAGGAGAATAAGTGAGTTGAAACTTCATTTTATCAAATTAATTTATAGGATTCAACTGTGCTTAAATTTTATTTTATTTCTTTAAAAAAATAAATAAATAAAAGGAAGGGAAGGGACGCACGAATGGGATTAGACGGATACACGTGCATCGGTGGAGCCCAAAAGGACAAAGAAACACATGAAAAGTGGATTGGGTAAGTGTGTCTCTTTCTCTACTTCACCTTCATTCTCTTCACATCGCTTTTAAGTTCCAAGTATTACATTGGTAATAATATTTTATTTTATAAAATACGTCAAAAAGAGAAAATAAAGAAAAACTAAAAACAACAAAAAAAATTGATAAAAGAATTTTTTAAAGTACTTGAAACACATCTGATATAATATTGTATATGCTCGTTCATTTATAGGATATGCATGCATGAAATTAATTAATATTGCACGTATGCAATATACATCTCATTGTTTTAATATATATATATATAACATTTATTTAAATAAATATGCTGCAAATTGGTTGATTTGATTGAGAGGAGTTGAATAATAGAAGGAGGGAGAGGGGGGGTATGAGAAGTAATGTTAGGGTGGTAGGGTTTGATGTAAAACAAAATGGTGGGATCAGTTCTTGGTGTTGTCATTAGTCATTTTGGTCGGATATCATATCATTGAGAAATTATTGCTATGTCTCCAAACAATGTTAATTTCAAACTCATTTCAATCACCTAAATGCAATGCATTTCCCACTTGCATAACATTCATTGAATGCTAATTGCAATTTAAATATACAATTTTTTTTATGTACCCAAAAGTTTAATTGCATTTTCCTCCCACCTTATTATTGTTTTGAGTTCTTTAAATTAAACTATAACTTATAATTAATAGCTTCACTAAGAAGTTCTTTTAGGAGATTTGATTAAGAAGTTAGTCATATGATTTTATGCCTAAGTTCATTATTTTATTTTAGAAAAAATAAATTATGCACTGACACTGTCCTTTAATTTCAAAGCACTGTTCACATTTATTATCTAAAAATTCACGTCACTGGTAATTTTTTACTAATTAATAAATAATTATTAAAATCTTTGTTATGACGTACCATTTTAAGATATATATAATTTTAGTGTGTATATTATATATATAAGTACTTGGATGTAATGGAACCACGATTTTATCTTGGTTATCATTAGTCTTCCTTATAAAAGTTGCACAAATAATGTTGTTTTGCATTAAAGTTTATTACTATTAAACATCTGCTTCATTTTAATTAGGTTTGTCTCTTGTCTCCAAAGTTATGTGACTTAAGCCGTTAAGCGACCATTATCAATTATGAATCTCCCAACATGTTTGACTTAATTCCGGGAGTGAAAGCAAGGTCCCAGATATGTTTCATGTTTGTACAAGAAACAAAAATCATTCCTACTAGCATATTTTAAAACAAATTCAGATAAGGTAATTAATATGATACGACTTAGATAAAGAAAAATATATAAAGTAATGAAATGCTTAACTATGACACATGTCTATGTGTTAACTAACGAAATACAAGAAAATAGTGGACAGGAAATATCTTATTGAAAGATTAGTCAAACTTCTTAACATATATATATTGATTATAGATAAACTTTGAGAATGTTTGAACCCAATAGCGTGATGAGTTCAAAAAATTGATTAAGCTCTACTCTTTTTTTTTCTTGTACACTGAAATATAAATTCTGAGAGACTATTTGTCTTTTTTAAATATTATGACTCACTTCAAATTATCTAAAATATACACAAAATGAAATAAAAATCAAGTGTACAAACATGTCTTTACCAAGTTCTAACTTGAGTGACTTATTTTTCTTTTTTATATAAGATTGAACATTTTTTTTTGACAAATATTACTCAATTTCTTGAAGACAATTACTTGTACTTTTACCCTCAAATATAGAGTATCGGTGTGTTAGGAACCATATAATCATATATATATATATATATATATATATATATATATATATATATATATATATATATATATATATATTATAGAGTAAAATAAAGAACATTATTTTGGGATCAGTAGACGATGCACTCTTTAACTCAGAATGCAGCGGTAGAAAAAGAACGTCTAGTATTCCCATTCCATCATCTAGCTGGGCTTTTCAATTTTTGATTGCAACTATATTCTATCTATTTATGATCAGACAGATCAAGATAGAACAATAACACTAAAACAAGACTAGACAATGACTTAATATCATAAAAGAAAATTTGGTCTGATGCATTCTGTTAGACGATTAGTCCTATTTTTGGTTATACCATAAAACATTCTCCCACAACTCAAATGATTAATTTCTCTGCATTTATTTACCAGGAAACATTTTTGCTTTGAAAGTTTTTTCTTCATATATTTTTAAAAAGTCTCACAAGACCAATCGTCTACTACCATCTTGAATAGGCTAATATGAATTCTGCAGAAAAATATTGTTCTTTAGAAACAATTGGAAATGCTTTTTCATTTATTGTTGAAAGAGTAGATTAATCCAATCTGATAGTTTGAAGGATAAAATTGAGTAAAACAAGATTGTATAAAAAAAGTACATCATCTACTAATGCAAAACTAGATTCTAACCTTATCTCCATGATCCAATATAAGTCTTCATAATATAAAAAATTTTGGTTTAGATAATAGCAAGCTAGTATAAATTGTATTAGGTTGCTATAAGTGTAGACTCATCTTAACTAAACCTGTTAGACGATGTTAAAGAACTCAAGTAGTATGTTAGACGATCTAAAAATAACATGACAGATTATACATAAAGAAATTTTTTGAAATTTTCTGTATCAGATGATTTTATTAGATGTTTTCTTTAAGATAGATAGCTTGATAACAATAAAGAGGTTCATATACGTTTGATAGAAAAGCATAAGCTCTACATAAGGTAGACTATTACATTATGTATCATCTATATGGTAGGCGATACACGAGATAGTTAATGTCACATAATCAATACTTCTACGCTCAGATTCAATTATACCGTAAATTACTTCAGGTTTACAAGATAATAATTTAATTGAGACACCATATTATCTATTTGATATCGTTTACTGCTTCAGTGTGTGTCTACTATTATTTGTAGTATAAGCATTTCTCTTACAATCATCAATATAATTCATTGTTAAATAACACACACACATATATATATATATATATATATAAAAGGTTCCACATATTACAAACTTCAACTTTATATTAGCTTGTTCTAAGCTATCCTACATATTATTAATGCCTAGATAGAAGAAATAGAAGATTTCCTCGAAGAAACGTCATGAAGTTATAGGACAATCCAATGGACTTGGAACATAATAGATGAAGGAATCATCCATTAGAAATATATATATATATACACACACACAAATAGTCTACTAAAGTTGCAGATGCAGATCCTCATAAAGTAATGAAGGAAGAACATAATTTATTCAAAACACTATAGATTACATGTAGTACTACACATCCAAGAAGGAGCAGAACAAAACGATGCTTAACAACAGGTTATCTGACACCACTTGGATAAATGCAGCCTAATGATAAGACTAAGAAACAAAAAATAGTGTAGACTAAAAAGAGAAGAATCTATGAAGAAAATTGACCATCTGAAATCAGGAGAAGTGTATTCCAGCTTTGTTAAACAGAGAAAGCAGGTATAAGAATTCCTGCAATGTGAGTTTGGACGACCTCTTTTCTTCAAAATCTCCTTCTTTTAGAACACCCAAAACCTTGTCCTTGAATTCAGATTGCACCTCATCAGCTTCCCCGTCCTCAACTTCCATTTCGTCATCATCTGCTCCATCATCATCCATCTCCATACCTTGATCGTCACCAAAATTAGCGAAGTCCAATTTGGTATCCGCTTCCTTCAGCGAATCTTCTTGCCCAAGTTCCAGCGCCCGCACAGTTTTGTAGTTCTTTTCAAGCAAGGAGATCACACTCTTCTGCCTGAATATTGAACCAAGTGTTTTGTTCTTCCTGTTGAAACAAATTCGCAAAAACCCATCCCATTCCTTTTGCTTAACTTCAATACGAGGTTTCCTGGGCTCAATTCGCACTACAGAGGAATCAACCTTGGGAGGAGGCCTGAAGTTGTTTCTTCCAACTTTGAGGAGGTGGAAGACTCGAGCATGGAGTTGAGTGTTCACAGTAAGACGACAATATAGTTTATCACCAGGCTGAGCAACCAGTCTCATGGCAAACTCTCTCTGGAACATTATGATTGCAGCCCTAAATACAGGCTGGTGATTGAGCAACTTGAATGTGAGAGGAGAAGATATTTGGTAGGGAATGTTTGCAACACATATGTCAAAATAAGGAAGTTCGGTCCTCAGCACATCACCTTGGATAACCTGAAACCATGAAAAAAGTAAAGCATAATACAAAAGCATGTTAGTAAAAACAGGTACCAGTACGCTCTTACAGTAAGTATCCATTTTATAAATTAAGTTCAAATAAATTGTAAACAAGCTCTTCCAAACACGTACACATGTATCCATGTTATAAAACAAATAAGTTGTAAATAAGCTCTTCCAAACAGATTCCGTGTTCACCATGCATCCACTTAATGCATATAACTCATTGAAAATAAGCCCTTCAAATATACGTCGTAAACTGTTCTCATACACTACCCTAAAAAAGAAAACAATCATTGAAACAAGCTACCCCAGATTTTAAAAAACCAGTCACGCCCACTTTTTGAGAAGAAGGTTCAGGTTTTTGGGGTCACTGTGACCAAGCATCACAACATAATCGCAACTGTGACCACAATTTGAATCCTTAAGTAACCTCTACAAAATGGACTCTTAAGTGTTTCAAACAAAAGAATCCCATTCTTTCATACGTTTCAAACAAAAGAACGCATGGTGTCGTTTCGCTCCTCCTTTCCCAGTCCCATGCCTCCTAGCAACCCGTATTTCTGGCTATTTCAAATTTTTACAGAAAAAATTGGCAATTCACACTTGAAATAATTTTCCTGAAAACTGAAAGAGAGAAAGTGAAATTGCTCTTTGTTTTCATACCGTGAGGCGATTGGAGTGAGGAGTGCCCTGGAACCGTCGCTGGAGCTCGAGAACCATGCGGGGATCGATCTCGACGGCGATGACCTTCTTGGCAGCTTCTAGAAGTTTCTTTGTAAGGTTTCCAGTACCGGGACCGATCTCGAGAACGACGTCGGTGGGTTTGACGCCGGATTTCTGCACGATAGAGTCGACGAGCAAAGGATTCTTAAGAATGTGCTGGCCCTTGGACTTGTGGAAGGAGATTCCTCCCTGGTACGGCATGTGCTGCTGCGCCTTCGCCTTCTCCTTCTTCGCTTTCCCTCCCGCCATTGAAACGCGCTGCATTGTTTCGGTTCAAAGAGTTCACACTAGCGCGCGCAGGAACACGGAGTGATCTAGCAGAGAATTAGGGTTTCTTTCTAAAATGTTTTACAAAGTTTATATTTTCTTTTTCAATTCTTCTCGGCTTACTGTTAGTGAAAAATGTATGTTTAAAATGATTAAATATTTATAAAATTGTATTTACTTATTCTAGAGTTTTTTTATATTAGAAAACGGATTTAATAAAAAAAATTTGAAAAAAATATGTGAAAAGTTTAATTTTTGAGATAAGAGAAAAATAATAAAATTTGAATAAAAAAATTATGAAAATTTATAAATAATATTATATATGTAATGGATAAAATATCTTTTTAATAAATAAATTGTACTTTAAATTAATTTAAAATTAAATATAATTATTTGTTTATTAAAATTAAAAGATTATTATTCTTTTAATTGATATAATTATAATATTATTAATTATTTTAAAATGAAAATTAAATTATTATTTTTAATAATATTATTTTATAAATTTATTTTAATTACAATTTTAATTTTATTATATAATTATTATTTATGATTTTATTATTATTTTTTATTTTTTTTAATATCATAAATATTTTATATTTTTTAATTGTTTTATTTTTATTATTATTTTGTATATTTATTATTAATATTTTTACTTTTATTATTATTTTATTTTATTTATTCGTCTTTTTTCAAATAATGATATATAAAAAAAATGATTTTTTTCTTAATTTTTGTAATCAAATAATATTTTAATTTTGTTGATATGTTTTTCTCTCTTCACAAACTTCCGATCGTAACGTCCAAACACACCGTTAAAATTACGTTAAATGACGTTTATATTTTAGTTTTAAAACACGCGGTATTTTTTTTATATTTTAAAAAAGTTATATCCAAACTCCCTTAAAGTTTTAAATAAATATTAATATTTTTAATGTGTTAGTAATCACATTTATCTCTTTTGTATTTTAATAAAGGATATTCATTTTCTTTATTTCATCCAAAATATGGTATTAACTAAAACTTATATAAAATTGTGAAAATTAAAAATTAAGTTTTAAAATATGAATAATTAATATTTTTTATAGAAAAATTGAATATTTTAATTATTATATGTTACAAATATAATAAAAAGTATAGTGAGACTAAATTATAAATTATCTTATAAAACTAAGATTTTGAAAAAATATTTTTTAATACAAGATACAATAAATAATATACTATGTCTTTTTATATTGAACGAAAAATAAAAATAATATATATAATTATTTTATATAAATTAGAATAAGGAACATATTACTTAATTAAATTACATATATATAATATAATTACTTTAATTTAAAATATTTTCATATGTTAATCACATTAATTAATATTTTATTTAGTTTAATTAACAAATATTCTAATATTGATTAAAAAGGAGAGAATTATATTTATAAGAATTAAAAATCCATTTAAATCAATAATATACTAAGCCTTGTATATATAAAAGAAAAAGAAAACAAAAGAGTGAAAAATAAATTCAATAAACATTCTATATATTAAAAAAAAAGTCTCACATCATTTAAACATTTAAAATTAAAAGTAATTTTATAAACATCTCCTTTAATATAGTAAAAGCTAAAAAGCTGGACAAAATTGTATGTCAAATATAGACTAAATAACAAAGACAGGATACAAGGATTTAAAAGCAATGATTATTAATTTTATGCTACCTTTTTTATGATAAAAAATTAATTATTTTAATAATTATTAAAATAAAATATTAGCAAAATTATAAAAAATATCCATAAAAAATAATTTTTTTATTAAATTTAATAATTTTATTGTGAATTATTTTTTATTTTAAGTTAAAAAAATAAAAAATGGTAAAGATTTACTTTAAGAAAGGTAATTAAAGATAATTCTCATCATTAGTTTTTAACAATATATAATATGGATTCTTCATTTTATCGTAAAAATTTCATATCTTCATTCTATCTTTAATTACGTTTTATTTATAAATCTACAAAAATACATAACACGAATTCCTCGTTATATAGTACGCATTTCGTATTTTAATTTTATTCTTAATTATATTTTAAAATTATAAAAACAAAATAAAAAAATAGGTATAAACTTTTGTAAAACTTAATTGTTCAAGTGTTTGTGAGATGCCTGTTAAGTATGGAATCTAAGTCTCACTTTGTGTAAAAATAAAAAAGTTAAATAACATAACAAAAATCCATAAACCCAATGCGTCAATAGTTTGGATTGAAGGTGTTATCAATTTCTTGTGTGAGTTAGCTTATGTCTCATTGTATTTGAGATCTCTTTGATTTTTTTCAACAAGTATATAGTGTCGATAGTATGTCGTTGTGACTGACTCAAACAAATACAATTTAATACTCATATAGAAAGTCATCTTAGCGAATTTTCAGTGGTAAAGAGAGGTTCGTCTTGTGTTTAATAATATTTCCGCTCGAGGGGAAGTGTACTAACGTGGAAGGAACTCATACTTGAGATGGAGATTATTAGCTATCTAAGTGAGAATCTAAGTCTCATATTCTGTAGAAATAAGAAAGTTGAGCAGCATATAAAAAAAGACCCATAAACCCCAATGTCTTGTGTGAGTATGACTCATGTCTCGTTGTGTTTAAGATTTGCTTGAGACTTTAGGAAGAGATTGTTAGATACACAAGTTAAAGTCTAAATCTCACATTGTCTATAAATGAGAAAGTTAAGTATCATATATTAAAAAAAATCTACAAACTTAATACCTTATCTTAAGGTTTTAAATTAAAGATAACGTTAACATGATTTAGTTTTTAGATAAAAATATGTCAAATAAAAAAAATATATGAATCAAACTAAATAGTTTTATTTGGATTAGTTTTAGCAATTTTTAATTTTGAATATTTTTTTATTAAAGATTTAGTCTTTTTTTTGTCTTTCAAATTAAAATATAATAATAAAAAATATGCTACTAAAAATCTAATAAATATATTGAATAATAAACTAATAAAAATATAAAATTAAATATTTAACACCATTAAGATGCTAAAATCATATATTTTTATAGTTTATTACCAATATAACTTAAAGAACATAAAGATACAACATATCACTATGATAAATTTGACCACATTACTGAAAAAAAACATAGGAAAAAAAGTTATATCAATTGTGAAATCAAATGTCCATATATAGTTGCAATATGTAGAAAATAAAAAACTATTACTTAAATTTTAATTACAACATTTTTTTTATTTTTTTCAAAAGAAACATATCTTGTCAATAAACTTTTTACTATATAAAAATTATTAATTTTAAGTGCAATAATTAGTCAAACTCGACATAAAAGTTTTCTTAAATTACGGGTGGGATTGGGCTAAGTTCTAAAACATATAAAATATAATAATCAATATAATAGAAAAAAAACAATTAAACAATAAATACGGAAAGTAAAAGTATGAAAATGTTCATTTCAATTCTCTCAATGTATTACACGAGTTCTTCAATCTCTGTTGATCCTTACATCAATTTTGTGTACAAATCAACGTGTCAATGGTTTTTGGTGAAAGAAAACTCTATCTTCCATAGTGAAAGCAAACTTTAAAGCAATAGTATACACTGGCATAATCAACAAAGCAATTTGAAAAAAAAAAAAAAATAGGATATTTGATAGAGTTCACTTCAAAGCAATATTTTTTTCATGTTTTTTATTTTAATTATTATTTTAAATTTTGGGAGGAGTTGAGAGGGAAAAAAATAGGAAGTGTAAGTTAATAGGGTGCACTTTTAAAATTTTCATTTTTCATTTTTCTTATATTTTTACTTTGCTGTTTATATTTTAATTTTATTTTATGTTTTTTGGTTTTATTTTTATTTAATTTTTTTGTTTTTTGTTTTTGTATTTTAATTATTATTTATATTTTTATTTTCATTTTAATTTGTATGTTATTTTAAAAAAAAAAAGTTATCGAACTAAGTTCAACCTGTATTTGTTGTATATCTTTAAAAAGTCTAAACTAATCAAATTGAATTTTTATTAAAAGTATCATTTTTAAGTATGTAATATTTATTGAAATAATTTTTATTTTATTTTTTTAATTGTAGACATATTTTTTTTTTACTTTATTTTTCCGGACAAAATCGGGTGTCGATACTTTAAATACTTAATATTTTTTTTTGCAATGGTTTGTTGTAGTATCTTGATACATGTGAGTTCTCTCTTGATGTCATGCTTTCTATATAAAGTTAATAATTCTTCAAAAATAAACTCACATCATTATATATTTGCAACGTCTTGATTTTAGAACCAAACACTTTTTTATCAGCTCCTTAAACTCTAGAAATTTTTAAACACTTTTAATTTGCGCTTAAAAAGTATACTCATGTAAATATGCTATAATCATCAATAAAATCAACATATTAGAATATCCAGAAAATGAGAGAGTTCTTGTCACGTCCACAAATCACCATCAAAAAGCTCTAATGAGACCTTACATCAACAAGTGGATTTGTCAAAAGGAAGCCGATGTGCTTTCCCAAATTGACAACCTGCACACATTTCTTCTCCGCCAAAACTTGACAAATTAGGCACACCGTTTACCAATTTTAATTTTACCATGACCTCAAATTTATCCATGCTAAGATGCCCAAGTCTAGCATGCTATAAATATACATTGTCATTGTTGATCATTTTTTCAATATGTGAATCAGAAGCAGACAAAACAAATAAGCAGACAAAACAACATCAGCCTTGAGCTCCTTAATGTTTTGCAGAAACTTCACATCATGTGGACCAAATAGCACAAATTTTTTGACATCAACAACATTTGCAATTGAGAAAAGATTTTTTTTCATACCTGGAATGTGGAAGACATTATTAAGTGTAATTGAATCTTCTTATTTACCACTAATAACAACAATGCCTTCATTCTCCATGTGATGGACTGTGTTGTCAACTGTGACAATGACATTATTTCCATTATATTCTTGGAGGCTAGAAAACTTGGATTGGTCTCCTATTAGATGATGGTCGCAACCGAAATCCATGATCTTGTTGATGGAAACCAAGGCATCTACAAATTTTGTTTTTGTCACAAACTTCTTCCCTTAGTCTTTTTTTCTCCACAATCTTGTAGGTTACTTTACTCTTTCATAATTTAACTTGACAAAATCTTTTGATATGCCTAGTTTTGTCACACCGATATCATTTGAAAATCTTCTTATCAAAGGTAGTATTAGAAGACTCACCATTAACTCTATGCAGACTCAAGTTGTTTTGGTTGTGTGGGTGAGGGGTTAGACTATTTTCAAACTCCTTCAAGGATGGTTGTTGAAACCATCCTTGTATCGATGTGACATATGGAATGTGTTATGGTACATCCAGTACAACCACACATCACTTATGTGTCAAAGCTAAGGCCAATTTAAATATTCCTTCCTTCCTTAACCCTTCGATGAGCCTTTTCGAGACAAAATCGTGATGGAGATTCGAGCTCCAAAGCGCACAATACTTCAGATGCAGTAATTGGCCTTAGCGATGCCTTTTCAATGAACTTGAGGTCGGAACATTGATGCCGTGTGTGGGAATCCATTCCCTTAACCCTCGACTGGGGGGCTTGTTCTGGTACTCCCAATATAATCCCACATCGCTTAAGAGTCGAGATTAAGCTCAACTTAAATACTCCTTACTCTGCTTTCACATTGAATTGTTTTTATTTTTTTTATTGCATCAACATTGGCTCGTCTGTGGGAGGAGTTGTATTATTGTTGTTAACAACATCTCACAAATCTTCACCAACAAAATAAGACTCCATACAAGTCATTCACACTCTGTAGTTATATTGATTTAATAACTCAATACCAAGTCCACTACGATTACTTGAATCTATTCTTGAAGAGGCACTTATTAATTTTTCTACTTAGAGATTTAACAAAAATAAATAAAGAAAGTCTGTTGATCTAAAATCAAAAAAAAAAACAAAAAAAAAACCTCAAAAATAGAAGTGAATGATTTAATAAAAAAGTTATAAGAAGTTTTATTAGAGGACTTTTAATTTTTTAATTTTTCTTATTTCAAATGACATGAAACTAACCTTATTTATACTATTCAAGGGAACATAATATATTTTTAATTAATTTGAAAATAATTTTAAAAATAATTCTAAACTTCTCTTCTGTACCTTAAAAATATTTTAATAAAAATAAATAAACTTAAATCATTATAAAAATCAATTTTTGCTTTTAACACGGGTGCTGGTAAATGATGCAAGACACTGACCAATTTTTTTTTCTACATCATTTTCTAAAACTTTTCACCTTAAAGCTAAAAATATGTTTTTAAAAATGATAGCATTTCAAATTATAAAATATAAATTAAAAATAAAAAAAGAGATTTTATTATACTTTGATAAGGGATTTCTTCTCCCTTAAAAAAATACTAAACGTGGTCGTTTTGAAAGGGGGGGAAATTGGGAGAGTGAGCGAGAGAAAGAAAGTAGTGGGTGATATAAAAGGTCGCTACATTTATCGAAGGAAAGGACATGAGTGAGGATACGTCGCAGCGAGCGATGTCGGAAGAAGATTTGGATTTCGAGAAGAAGGTTTCGATAAAGGAGACGATGGAGGTTGATCCACCCAAAGTCCTTCTTCTGCTTCGCGATTTCCTCGCAGTTCAGCAACGAAGGGCCGAAGCATATTCCAAGCTCAAAAGGTTAACAAATTACTTACAAATCTTTCCGTCAAATTAGATGTCAAATCAGTTTTTTCTGCCATTTATTTGAACTCATGGATCCGTTAGTGTTACTGATAGCGATATTTAGGGTTCATAATTCGATCTTTAGGGAAAAATAGTTTTATTTTATTTATTGTTTTATTAGGTAATAGAAAAGGATTCCATACTATGCATTTCAAGTCCAAGTAAAATTCTCAAATCTAGGGGCTTTACCTTTTTGTTTTCTGTCTTCATTTTCGTTTTTTCGTTTCTTTTTTTAGTTACACATCCGTCACTTGGTCTCAATGTTCCCTGTTTTCAGAGACTTGTACAGAGAACAAAAAACAAAAAGAAAAAGTATCTTTGACAATCTTGAAAATCTTTGAAAGTAGAAAATATATCAAATTAAGGTGACAGTTTTGTGATTAAAAAGTGGAAAAAGAAATGAAAAGGAAAATAGAAGTATAGGTAAATGAACCCTTAGGGATTTTATTTTTCATTTAATTTGTTTTTTTTTTCTATAACTGAGTTATAGTTCATTGTCATCCAATGATAGATTATGTATGGAAAGATTACTATTTGTTAACTATTGTAATAATGATTACTTTAAAAGTTATGAATCTGATTTAGATGCAGCGGTAAGTTATGTATGGAAAGATTACTATTTGTTAACTATTGTAATAATGATTACTTTAAAAGTTATGAATCTGATTTAGATGCAGCGGTAAGTTTGACATGTGTGGTAAGTTTGTTGAATTTTATAATACCTGCTTTAAATTTCGTAGCTAGAATGAGTTTTGATAACTTGACAATGTAATTTTTCTATAGAAATTAAGCCCCTAAGCTAGCCAATGTTACTTTTCCATGACAAGTGTAATAGTTAGAGTTTGTCATTATAGTTACACGTTAATTACATTGGAATTTGAGACTTTGGTTGGATGTCTAACTTGTCAGGGGGTTTTCAGACTACATGGCTAATGGAGGGGAATTGGCGTATAAGCAACTTTGCGGTGAAATGACAGTAGAGTTTAATGATTGCTCGAAAAAAGTGTGACCACGATCCAAACATTATTAGTTTTGCTTAACCAAAAATGGGGTTTTTGTTTAATTTTACTGCATTTGTTTAACTCTTGCTTTTTCTGATTTAGCATAGGTCCTTGAAATGGAGGGATTGTTTAGGAGCTCTGATTACGGGCGAGAAGATCTAGCACAGCTCCTTAGAGCTGTTCAAGATCAAGAAAAACAGAATCTGCGTCTGGTATGTAACTGGTTCATTTTATGAATACAATAGTTCCTTTGAAATAAAATTCAGTGTTTGTAATTGTTTTTATTGTTTTAAAAAATCTATCTTCTTGTACTTTGCTTTATCTTCTATCTTTCTGGAGTTGATCATCAGACTAAAGCATGTTACCAAATATGTTTTGGATTTAATTTGTTATGTGCTATCTGGATATCAACTAAGCATACTTTGTCTATTGTATATCCCGCTGTTGTCATTTTTAATTTGTTGAAGTGTTTGTAAATGTAGAAATCCTGTTTAATTTACTATAAATAGTTATATATTAAATTGATGTTGTTAGACCGTTTCTTCTTGGTACACCTAAACCTAGCATTTTATTTTTTCTCTTTCTTGGGACATCCATAACCACTGTAAGCTTCAAACTACCTCTTTCAGGAAAGACTGAAGTTTATGCTCTCAGTAATACACTTGGTTGGATTAGGCTTTTCTCCAACTTAATAACTGAAACCTGTTATGATTCAAATTGAGACAGCAGCACTTCAGGCATATTTTTATTGTCTGGTCACTAGTAACATGCTTGTGATCTTAGCATTGTTCCATGTATTTTTACTGCAAATTTACAAAGAGGAATACACTGACCATTAAATCTTATCATGAGATTAAAACACAAATTCGTGAGTTCTAAAAATGTCATAAAATTTTTAAGTGATGTGATCACGTGACTTTAAAAATATGGTTATATTTAGTCACGTAAAACTTACTTTCTGAGCAGATAATGTTATAAAAATCATGTCCTAGCATTAGTTTCCTTGGTAAAAGAAGGATAATTTTGTTGAGTGGAATGATTTTATTTTGTCTGTCCTCTTTCTCGTTGGCGGTGTTAATTGTGACTTGTACAAAAGAGTGTGGAGTTGTGACATATATAAAAGCAATGTTGTCTTTGCTGACAAATGACTTTACAGACTGTCACCATTCAGATGTTAAAGAAAGCAGGTCGCCCATCTGAACGTCTGGTGAGCCATGAGAAGTGTAAATTTACAAAACCAACAGAGCATGAGTGTGTTCATGTTCAGGAGATTACTGAAGCTTCTGGAACTGAAGAAGCAGAAGCAGATGCTGAGTATAACAATGCTCTAAATGAAGCTATTAGAGGTATTCAGGATGTTGTGATGACCATAAATGAACACCTAGAAGAAGTCAGATATGAAATTGCTGCCCTTGAAGCAGAGTGATTCTTTTCGTCTACATTTACAACATTAGTCACCGTTATTCACATTCAATCAATCATTTGCTCATTTGCGGGTGAATGGATAGGTTCGACGAACATTTGTATGTCTATGCAGTCCGTGAAATGTATATAGACACCTGAAAAGAAATGCAGTTCATGAATCATGTCCAGTCGCCAAGTTAACATGCATTTTGGTACTTCTGAGTATTTTCTGTGACAGAGGTAAGTTTGTTAGTTTGTAAAATCAAATTTGTACAATGTGTTTTATGTCGACGGCAAGTGAACAAAAAAAAAAATTTACTCTTTTTTTTCCTGTGACGATGACGTAATTCATAGTTTATGTGGGAAAATCACATTTTATGTGGTTTTGGGGGATTCACTTCAAATTTTTTTATTATTTACCGAATCATTATTGCGTTTGGATAAATTTTGTGGTGAGAAATAGGTAAGTAATTTTTGGTGAAAACGAGAATTTTTTTCCCACATGATTTTTTTCGAACATGGCACAATGTAAATATAGCATAATTTTTATTTGAGATCAAAATTTGGTTTTCGGAGAGTCGACTTTTGACCTTGGATTAGCTTAGGTGGTCTAAAAGATCAACTGGAATTTGGTTATCCGAGAAGGGAATTCTGAACTGGTTTGTTATTTTTTTTTTTTGGCCTTTTTGATTTATTAAATTAAATAGTAACTGTTTTTGAAAAAAGTTACAAAAATAATTAATTGAAAAGAATTTTGGAGGGAATATTAAAATTGTGGTTAGCTTTCCTTTGACCTTGCAATTGGATTTAAGCGCTCTGCCTGATTTTTCCTTTCAATTGGTTGCTCTTATCACATTAGTGCTTGTTGTGAAACCAATATAACCCAACCGCTGAACTTGCATTGAACTGCTGTACTTCATTGTTCATAACTTTCTTTGTGGGTGTCCAACTTGTCATTTGATTTGTTTTAATTCTTAAGTTGGATCTCAATTTTGCACATTCTGATTACTTGTAGTGAAAACTATTGTGCTTTGACTGTGCTGTGCCTATTTTATATATTTTATGAAATTTTGATTGTTGCTTATTCTGTCAGAAAATAAATTAGTTTATTCGTGCATTAATTGATTCATTTTCTGTATTGATACTGTATCATTGATGTGAGAGATTTCTGAAACCTTTCATTTGGTTTGAAACATTGTCATTGCTTTCTAAAATAAAATTTAATTCACCGTCTGATCTTATTATTATTAAGGATAATAATAAAAGTAATAGTAATGATATTATTATTATTAAGGATAATAATAATAATAAATATAATAATAATTTTATTAATAATAATAATTATATGTATAATTACAATAAAAATAATAATAATAATAATTATAACATAATATGACCACGTAATTTATTTGACTCAGTAGTTAAAGATATTTTTATTCACCTAATGATCCTTTAGATATTAAATTGTTAAATTTTGTTATATCTTTTTCGATTCTTGTGCCACTACTTAAGGCAAATACAGAAAAAAATAAAATAAAATCAAATTAACCCCAAACGTGTTATGTCTCACTTGACTTTCCCGTTTACTCATCATGATTGTTCTCGCACTCTTTGACTAATTAAGTGAAAGTTAAAATTTTTATCTTTATGGTAGGTTGTTGTTATTTTTTAATTAATTTTTCTTTGTGTATAATGTTCAAGATTATCAAAAGAATGAAAATTAAGATTTTTTTTTGTTAAAGTGTTTGTTTAAAGTTCTATTGTGGATGAATCTAAATCCATTTCGATTGTTTCTCTTTCTTTAGATATTGAATTGTTGAATTTTCTTATATCTTTTTCCATTCTTGTGCCACTTCCCGTGGTATAGAAAAAAAGACAAATAAATTCCAAATCAATCCCAAACATGGTGTTATGTGTAAGTTGACTTTCCTTTTTCCTCACCATTGATGTTCTCACACCTTTTGAATATTTATTTTTTTATGTCATTATTTATGTAATAAATTCTTTTAGAGATGTTTTGTTTTACAGTGGGCGTGAGTTCTCTGATTTTCTTATACCACTATTCGTATTTCATTTAATGTTTTAATGTTTTATTGAAGGTTCTTTTAATTTCTGGGTTGTCAATTAATGCAAAAATAGTTTGAAATATTCTTTATCAATTTGTTAATGCAATATTAATTTTTTTCCAGAAATATTATGACAGCTGTTAAGTTATGTTGTACATTTCTAAAACCCCACATACTTCACTTGACTTTTGAAATTGCTACGTTAACAAGTTAAGTGCAGAGTATACTTTAAGTTATTAGCGGTTATAATAAATAATATAAATAATAAATATAATTTATACAAAAAAAATATAAATATGTATTTCTATATTATTTTATATTTATCTGTTACTAGCAATTTCACTAACAGTTATGCGTTATCTGCTAGCTTTAAAGAGCTGCCCAGTAATGATGGTTATGAATAAAATATCTTTTTTTTTTTCTAATTTAAAAATTCTTCTCTCGTTAATTATGTTTTATTTATCTCCATTTAAGAAATAAATTCAAATTATTATTATCAAAGACATTCCACTGTTGACTTGACTTCCTTTTCTAGTACACCTGATTTTACTATTCTTTTCCTTTTTTTTTAAGTTGAGGTTAAAATTTACCATCCGAAGCTTACTTGTGGGTGTATAAACTTTTTTCTAGACACGGGAGTGGGCAATTGGGGAATTTTTTTCTTACACACTGAAAAAAAAAATATTTATTCATCTGGGAAATTGGTACCTTTTTCAAGAATAAAAAGGGTGTGCCATAATTTTTCATGGGTGGAGAAATTGGGGTAAATTAGTTTTAGGTGTGGCCTTGGTCCGACAAGATCCTATGTGTCTAGCAGAGGGCACCACCCCTAGTAAAATTGAAGGGTAACCCTAATAGAATTGAAGGGAATTTGGGATAAAGAGCCCCCATAGATAGAAATTGAAGTATTGCTCTTGTTGCATGTCCTTAGCAGTTGCTAACAAGGAACTTGGGGTGGAGTGTGTGAACACTTTCTGTGAAGCATGAACGCGGTGCAGATTAGTATGTTTTGCCTATGATCAATTTTGAATTTCATTTTATGCATGTACGTTTTGTATGAACTACATTACGATTTTTTTCTCTCTCTCTCTCTCTCTCTTCAATTGCTTGAATTGACCTTAGGTTATGCTTGAGAAGCTCAGATTGTTAAAATGAAGAAAAAGACAACTACAATCCACAAAAAAAAGGGGAATTACCCTCACGTCTCTCAGAGTTCCAAAAAAATATATAAAGCACCATGGTCCATGGTTAGAGTAACTAAGAAAAAGGAAAATCTAGCCACCTCATGCCAAACATCTCAAAATGGTAATCCTTAGCATAATTGGAAAGATTGAAAAGAATTAAATACAAACTATTATAGCATAAACTTAGTTTTTTTTTTTTTTTAATTATTTGAACATATTGTACCACTTAGTATTTAATTGGACATGTTTGATGTAGACTTTTGCAAAAGTGAAGAATCTCTGAAGGATAAGGTCATGGAGAATACCTCTCCTTATTTGAATAGATGCAGAAATTCAATAGGGGAGTCCTATCTTTCTTTCAATGGATGTGCTGATTCATTGGGGCATAACATTGTTCCATTAATGGGGGAGACGTTTCTTCCTCTGAATGAATTTATATGTTCAATGGGGGAGACTTCTATTCCTTTCAATGGATGTATAGATTCAATGGGGCAGAACTCTCTTTCACCCAATGGATATATAGATTCAATGTGGGATACCAATCTTTCATTCAGTGGATGTACAGATTCAATAGTAGTAAAGGTAAGAATGAGTTTTGATCTTATTTTGTTTTTTATTTATTTGCTTATACATCTAGCTTTCTACACTATATATACTACCATGTTTAGTAAATTTGATGTACTGAATGGGTGTTTGGTTTGATTGTTACTTCTGATTACTACTTTCACTCAAAACATTAAGATATATCTTTGATTATAATTCTTAATGTGTAAACTAAAAATTTATTTTCTTGTAATTTCAGTTTGGAAGTAGGAGTTGCGATGGCTGGATTAATTATTTTCTTATTTCATCCCCTTCATTTATGGTTTTTATTTGTGTGTGAATCTAATATACTATTTTATGTGTATGTTGGTGGTTATAAACTGGTTACTCATTGATTAGGGTTTATGATCTTGCAACATGTTAAACTGCATTTGACAACAGTCAAAACTATGAAATGTTGAGGGAAATATGGTGTTTTCTATTTTGGAGGAGATTTTAGGAGTTTCATATTACAATTATGGGTTTCAACATTGTGATCATTTATGGTTTAATTGTGTGAGCAGGCCATTCCATTCACTGAAGAACTTCATGTCAACTACAATAAACTTGATTTAGATAGAGTGGATTATTTTGATCAAGAGGCATTTACCAAGAATTGTTTAGTGCCATTGGATGATGGAGTTGACCTATTGCCTACATTAGTACACCAGGAAATAAGCAAAAAGAAGAATGTTACCCTTGTTCTTGATTTGGATGGTAACTTTCTAAAATCTCATTTTGTCCTAAAGTAATTATAGTTAGTATTTGATGAGGTTATAAACCATTATAAAATGCACTAATAAGAAGACCAAAAGTGAATGTAGTAGTTTTCAAATTTGAAGGATGAAAGAAGAACAATTTTCTTGGAAGATTGAAACCCTATTGCATTTTGTTTGTGAACTTGCAGAAACCTTGATACATTCTTCCTTAGAGAAATGTGATGCTGACTTCACATTTCAAATTATGACGGAGAGAAAGCTCACTGTGTATGTGCGAAAGAGACCCTTTCTCCAGGAATTTCTGGAAAAAGTATGTGATATGTTTGAAGTCATAATTTTCACAGCTAGTCAAAGCGTATATGCTGCAAAAGTGCTTGATGTTCTTGATCCTAATAATAAGTTCTTTGCACGACGCATGTATCGAGAATCATGCACCTGGAAAGATCGTCGTTGTGTTAAGGATCTAAGAGTTCTTGGGATTGACCTAGCAAAAGTGTTCATAGTTGACAACACTCCAGGGGTATGTTTTTATTTATTTTTCTACTGCCACATTTTTTTTTCTTCATTTTTTCTTCCATTGTTAGCAACAACATTTGTTTGAACATCATATTTAACATGCAATCTTATTATTTAGATAGATTAAATTTTATTATTTTTTGTACTAACTTGAATGTGCTCTTATTTCCATTTAATTTACATATTAATAAAAAATATATATATCGTGAGCATTTCATTTTTTACTTTGATTCCAACACCCTCATCTATATTGTTACTTTGTTATGTCCTTCAATATCATAAAACTCCACTAGATTCATATTCCTCTTTTAGAAAATACTTTATTTGGCATATTAGAAATTTCACAAAATTGTGGTTTTAATACATTTCATTTAACAATGTATTGAGAAAAGTCTCAAAATGTATATGTTGTGCTAGGAATTTTCTTTTCAATGGTTTATGATACTGAAACCTAGAATGTGTTTTGATGACAGGTATTTAGATTTCAAGTTAACAATGGGATTCCTATTGAAAGCTGGTACAATGACCCTAGTGACTGTGCTTTGCTTGCTTTGCTCTCATTCTTGGAAAAACTAGTTGATGTAGATGATGTAAGGCCAATCATTGCAAAAGAATTTGGGGCAAAGAATTAATTTGCAGTTTTATCCTCTTGGAAGCAATATATAGGTGTAATATATAATCTGGATCCATACAAACGACCCCGTCTAATTTCAACTGAGAACATGATACTAGTTAGGGTTTATAACTTTTGGTTATTTAGATGCTTTACTTTTTTAAACATTTTACTTGAATTATGGTGAAATTTTATACAAATCGCTATATATGATTTTATTGTGGCAAAATAGGTATATCCTAATATAAAGAAAATGGGAATTGCAAATAACAAATTTGGCTTTTATTAAAAGTTTAATTGATTTCATGTACTATCTTCGGTTATGTTTAGCAGTTAGATGATTTATATTTTATGCTTTGTATATGTGTGGTAAAATATTGAATTTGATTTTAGACAACATCTAACGAATGATTTTATACTCTTTATTGTTTGTGCTAAAAAGTAAAGTAACAATTTAAAACGTTCAAATTATTTATTTAAACCATTAAATAGTCTGACACACACACACACATATATATATATATATATATATATATAGTGATATAAATTCAACCTATATAAATATTTTTTGTATTAAGGAAAGCAAAACACTCTACTATGTCGATTCTAAAACTATCAAAGACATATTGTGATCAATTCACAACAAAGAAATACTAGTTTCAGTAAATGGCAGCATTGATCAAGTTCTTTTCTATGTGAAGAAACACAACATAAGTTATGTAAGAATTAAAATAGATTAATTTTGTTAATTAAAACCAAAAACTGTTTAAATATGGATCCAGTTAAAATAAAATATTTTAAATACTATAGTTAGCATGTCAATAAACGTATTAATGACTTGAATAAAAAAATGGATCTTTATGTGGAAATATCCAATCTTGTGGAATTAACGCACTACTCAAATTATAAAATGTTTTTTTATTAATTTTTACCAAATTAAACATTTATTTTAGATAAAAAATAAAAAGGTAAAATATTATGAGATTAAGTGGCACGAGTTTATTTTTATGCAAAAGCAAAAGCAAAATATTGTTAACACTTTATTAACGATGATAAGTAATAAATACCTTTCTTTCATAAAGAATTTGTGAAATATTAATATACTACAATAGTTATAATTATAGCAAAAGTATATTTAATAACAAGTACATGATTTAAGTTGATGGGCAGAAAAATAAAATAATATTTAATATTTTTATTAATAAAATTGTAGAAAAATGATTAATTATGAATAATACAAAGTCAGGATTAGATTTCATCAATCTCCACTTTCATACATAAAACATTTTCTTTTTTTCCTAACAATAATCATTGTCATCTCATCATTATCCCAAATCCTAATTTCTTAGAAGAACAAGTCTAAGCTTATTTATTAATTCTTTGATCAATTATATAAATAAAACTTACAATTGTCTCAAAGAACTTAAGACAAAAATCGAATCATGCTCTATTACTAGACATAAGCTTTGATTTGGTATTTTAATTTAGTTCATGATTACATAAGATATTTCTCAATACCTAAAGAATCAAAGATCAAGTCACGAATCAACACGATAGATAATAACCGCCTAGTTAAAATACTAATATATTGAAAGAAAAGACATAAATATGAAAACCAAAATAATTACATGAGAGTTTAGAGAGGTAAAATCTAACCACAACAAAAATGAATTTAGTTTCTCATATCATGAGAAAGCTAAACAATAGAAAAACAATCGAAATAAGAAATTACTCTTAAAGAACCATAAAACTGCTTCTAGTTTCCAAATTCATTTTTTTGACGACTCAAGATATCTAACCCTATTGTAGAGCAAATATTAAATAGAATACAAAAATTGTTGCTTGTGCTCGGCTCAGGTTTAGTGGTGTTGGGTGCGACTAAGTTTTGTTGCTGACCCAATTGGCACCTGACTCCAGTCTCATGCGTTAGGTGCATTTCCACTGAATTGCTCTTGGGTTTTCACAGGTGGGGCTTAGGTTTTATGCGTCAGGCTTGAGTTGTTTTGCCTCAAATTCTCTTTAATCACTCATTTTCAGGACTTCAATCCTTCTTCTCTTCATGCTCATTTTTAGGAAAAATAATAAGAATTAACAATCAAATCAATTTTCTGACTCTCATAATAATTTATTAACAAATGCTCACCCAATCCCATCAAAATCAATTAAGTATGCATCTCCTCAAATCACTACAACATTTTTTACTTTAAACAATAGGTGAAAAATGTGACCTAAAGTTAAAAAGTCGTGGCCTTGACTTTAGGCCATGGTTTTCCAACTATAGGGTATGCAGTCGTGGGCATAAGTCAAAGCCTACAATTTTTTTCTAAAAGTCTGGCCTTAACCTAATATAATAGGCCACACTTTTCTGCAATTATTTCGAGCCACATTTTTTCAGCTATTGCCTTTTCTGTTAATGTTTAGGGCACATTTTTTTTTTCATATTGTTACCTTTTCTATGAACGTTTAAGTAATACTTTTTCAATTGTTGCCATTTTGTTTATGCCACGATTATTTAAGTGCTACATTTACATTTAGGCCACAATTATTCAACTATTACAATAGAATTTAGATAATTTTAAGCCACACTTTTACAAATGTGACTTATTCCTTCATACCACATTTATAACATTTCTAAACAAATTATCAATACATTAAGTCACTAATTCATTTTGAAAATTATTATTATAATATAAAACTCAAAATTTAAAAATGCATTTAAATGTGCGTAATGTATTTCAAAACATAATTATTGAAAGCTATAATCCAATGTCGCCTAAAACACTTTCAAAATTATAAGAATTATAAATTATATTTAACAAAAGTATTTGATTTATTTCTTCATTTTATGTTTTCTTCTCTAAATGAACTTGAAATTCATCCTACAAAAAGGTAAAAACAAAAAATATCGACAAAGTTAGTACATGATCTTCTTCCAATTTATGAAAGTTTATATAAAATATTTCACAAACTTGGATGATTCCAATATGTATCTCATAATCATCATCATCAGGAATATGAGTTACAAGAGAGGAACGTCGAGCAACTGTACAACTTCATTGCCTAATGCTCGTGCCACCATCATTTCTTCAATATCATTCTCATCCAAATCAGGATTTTGTTGCTTAAGCACAAATTTCATCGCTACCTCCAAAGCTTCAATCTCCTTGGTCACATACCATTTATTTCAATGACATGTTCTCTTTTTAGAGCATCGATTTCTTGATTTTAATGTTGTGGGTGGCATAGTCCTTCCATAACAATCAATTTGGCCAGACTTTTCTTTCCCAAACAATGACTCAAATATTTTTTTTCCCAGATGCACTTGAATTTTCAATGGAACATTGAAGCTTAGGCTATAAGAAAATATCAGTTATGAATAAATAAAATGTATGGAGCTTTCAAACATATTTTATAAGTACAAATAAAATTACAGTTACATTTAGTGTTTCTTCATCAACTACTTTCCCCTTTTTACCAAGACGACATTGTCGAGTTGTAATAAACATTTCAGTTCTAGTAACTTCTTCTCCATCATATTTTATACTACTCTATTAATAAAAAATTGAAAATTAATAGTAAAATATATATTAATTAGAAGTATTATATATTGAGACATAACCTAATAATATCATACCAATTCAGCTCAAACTTCGACAAAGTTGACCATTTCCATACGATGCATATATTTTTTCTTGGTCTTATTCATTGCATTTCTTTCACTCTTTGTATTTTGTAGACAACAACATACACCAATATAAATGTAGTTAACAAAAATCTATAACGAGGCATTGTTGACCTCTTTGCACCTATAAACCTTAATATAAAACATTTGATTAACCATAATATATCTAACAATAGAATTTATTAATAAGCAAAAAGTCATAAACATAAAAGATATGTAAGAATACAAAAGAATAGATCAACCAACTTCTTTCTTAATAAGAATAAGTACAATTAATAGAGTAATAATTACCAAACAATTTATAATGAGGTTTTACACGAAGTTGTTTCCATCCTTGTAGCCACAAATTTGAATATATGTAATATAAATGGAAAATATTTATATGAAGGGACTTTTCGGAACCAAAATTGAAATGGATGCCCTAAAATTGAGAATACTCTAAAATTATTCTATGTCTTTGTTATTGTCAAAATAACACAAGGTTTATTTTAATATTGTTACAATATTTTTCTCTATCAATATTGTTATAAAATGATAATACTGTTAAATTAACAATATTGTTACAATATTATTCCCTATTAAAAAAAATTTATGAACACAAACAAACATTAATGAAGCACCAAATTGGCAACCACACAACAGGAAAGACTTAGGGCATTGGCCAATGTAATTTTCTTACATTGTCAAAGATTATGATATTAAATAACATGTAGAATGCCTCTTATTTTCCTTTTTGACATCTGAAACATCTAGATAGATATATTTGAAAAGAGTTTTAGGTTGAGTTCAAGAGGGGGTGAATTCAACTTTCAAAAATTTTCACAAATATTATGTAAAAGATTGAAAGAAATAATGAATTCTCACAATTAAAACAGTTTACGATGGGATTAATAGCTACACAGTAAAAGATCAATCAATTGAAATATCGGTCAGTACATCACACCAAAAATCAATCAATTCAATTTAACAAACAATCAGTTAAATTTTGCTTGGCAGAAATCCAACCAGAAACAGTAATCAACTAAAATTCAAAATTAGCAAATTTAAAATTCTCGTATTCTTATTTAAAAAATTCAATCAATTAAATTCCAAATCAATCAGTTATAGTTTTTCAGCAAATCAGTAGTACAAAAAAATATTTGATTAAGTCACAAAATCAACAAATTGATTTATCAGAATTGTACAATTGAGTAGGATAATCAAGAAATGAAACTTTTTCACAATTCATACAAAGTAATCCAAATAGGATCAAACATAGTACACAGAATGAGTGCGATACAATTTAATCAACAAATGATAATCAATGTAGTGTTGGAAAAATAACAAGTTGAATGCAAAAAGTAGTTAATTGAAAATTCGTGCAGAGACAGAAAATTATGCATAATTGAATCGCGATTCAAGATTAAGGGAAAGAGAGAGCAAAAACACAAAATTATATTGGTTCACTCTTCCTTAAGAGGTACATTCAATCCGCTTGCGAACAAGCAAAGAAATTTCACTAAAGAATACCAATGTTCAAACAATACAATCAAGAACCTATCTTACACCCTGCAAAATCATACCATACACAATGCAAACCCCTACTACACCCCTACAAAAGTAAACCCTATATAATTGTAGCCTCAAAACACCTTTCAATCAATTAAATTGAAAAGAAAATACAACTGCAACCAAACAACACAAATCAGTTGAAGAGAAAAAGTTGCAATGACTTCCCTGAATGAAAAAAAGTGAAAAAAAATAGTGCTATGCAGTCATAGTTCAGGGATGAGCTCCAAGAATCACTTCTTGGTTCCTCTTGATCAAAAACTCTTTCAGGTCTTAAGATTTGCTCTCAGTTTTTTGTTTTCAAATATTCTCAATCTTTGTCCATTACAAAAATATACTCTCACACTCTATTTTATTTGTCTTCAAAACTGTTTTAAAGATCTATTACAGTTTTGTAAAAACAATAGGTTGGAAATTGATTTAAATCGATTGATTTTTACCAACAGGATTTTCAGCATATTGTTTTTGCAAAAAATCCTTTAAAACTTTAGTGAACCGTTTTGACCAAGAAATTAGCTAGTCAAATTCTAGTTCTATATATAAAAAACATTAAGGATCATTAGACCTCATTCCAATAATATATTATGCATGCACAAAACTAAACAACACGCGCGTGCACACACACACACACTAATACTAAGTCGTCTTCAAGTCTCCTACTTGACTTGACTTGACTTCATCAAATACCAGTCTGCAATATTGTCAACAATCACCCCCTATTTTGACGAAGAAAATCCGATGTGTGTTGAGTTGCTTCACATAAACCTACATGATCTCAACTAGAAAAAATGTGACAGTATCCTGCTTAAGTTGAAATAAAAAAAATAAGCAGATTGATAAATTTACTCGGTGCAAGCATCACAATATCAATTGATTGAAACAATAAATCACTCGATTTATTTTTCTTTTCAGATTAGGGAACACTTGAAAATTATGTAGAACTTAGCTCCCCCATAATTTTAAACTTCCCCAAAATAATATATTGTCTATTCAATGCATAGTTTATTATCAAAATAAGAAGTATAAATGTATTAAAAAAATCCAATTTGTTAAGGCAATTCAAGATATTTCATTACACACCAATACCAAAGTAGAGAAATTACAAACCATATAAGTGATTGCAAGCCAAATTACAACCAAAACAACTTAACCAAACCTAATCAAACCTTAACTAGATTGAAATAGACCTAAAAACAAAATACGACCACAACAACAATAACAAAACACACTTCCTCTCCCCCATTGAGTTCATCAAATAGGATTAAAGAAACATGATGCCTAACTAAACAACAAATTAGAAAGCAAATGAAACAGATAACATGACACAGAGGAGATCCTAAGTACTAGGGCTATAGAACATCTCCGCCAACTGCTCCTGGATAACTTTAATCTGACCATCTAGATGCTGAAATTGTGCAGCACAAAACTCATAGTGAACTTATTGGTCATTTGTCATGGTGTCCAACCTTCTTAGATCCATTTGCTCAAATCTTGACAAAGGCTCTCCTCTGTCCATGGGCGACATATAAGGTATCATGACATAATTCTCTACAACTGTACCACTTGGACTAGTACCATCTCCTTAATGTTCAACACTAGTGTCGCAACCGGGGTCATGACGGGGACGACAGATGAAAATAGTTTATTAGAGGTTTTCAAAATAAGGGAGTCGCCACCATAGTTTTCACGAAAAACTATGGAAAACCAAAGAAAAACAAGGATAAGGCCAGTCTACGAAAACCGGATTGCGAGTCCGGGAGTCGGTTACGCGTGGGGAAGGTATTAGCCCCCCACGACTCCCGTTTTAAGATGATACCTTAAATTGAATAAAATGAAATGAGTGTAATTTTTGGAATATTTATCTTTCAAACAAAATATTTTTTATTTTGGGAGGGGCCCGACAAGGTTTAACCTCGCTCCTACGTAGCTCCAGGATGGAGAATCAGGGTTACGTAGTTCTATGTAGAAAATGATTTGTTTGAAATGTTTGATATTTTTTTAATTCTTCAAAGTTTTATATTTTTATATTTTTGAAATTTGATATTTTTATATTTTCATAG
>Ga0099824_1002131_pt1 | contig 28763 bp, 19 predicted proteins | sample SiratrowhiteBW_FD_76837 | JGI IMG/M metagenome (GOLD analysis project Ga0099824, IMG submission 76837) | Root nodule microbial communities of legume samples collected from California, USA - Siratro white BW | ecosystem: Host-associated > Plants > Roots > Nodule | place: USA: California... | reverse complement strand
TATATATATATATGTATATATATATATATATATATTTTACTTTTTAGTGAGCCTCACAACTTTAAATGATTCATAGAGTTTTGTTGATTTTCATGGCAATTGATATTGATTATGATATATTTTGAATTATGCCTCTATGCACTAGTTTTTCATATGGATTTTTGTACGAATTGATATTGAATCTGATATATTTTGAATTCTGCCTCTATGCACTAGTTTTTCATATGGATTTTTGTACTAACTCGTGTAAAAGAAATTCTTGCCAAAGATTCTTTCTATTATGACAAAGTATAATGATTTGCTTATACTATAATATCACAAATATATATTGTTTTATATTGCATAAAACACATATTCTATTGATTGATTACTATGCTAGTTTAGTTGAATTCTTCTGAGTTTTGTTACACTCTCTTATACTAATTCTGATATAATTACACTATTTGAATGAGTCATACAATCATGATGTACTAAATTGAAATACTTGTAAGTGAAGGATTGGATCCTTGAGAATTAAAGGAGTCGAAGTGTTGATGGTGAGATTATGTGAAATCACTCATTTATCTTAACTGTTCACTGTGAAAGTTATTCCTGATATTGTTTTCAGTGTTGTTTCTTAATGATTCAACTATTGAATGGATGCAATATATTTTTTCCAAAAATTCTTCTAAAAGTTAGATGAATAAGATTTTGTCTAATATTTGATTTGACGTAGTATATACCTTCTAAAATTTTTAATTGTCTAATGAACTTATTTTATCTTATCTTTCGATTTTGATACAATATTATCTTAATATATGAATATCTCAATTTTCTCATTCTTTTCTTTGATACCACTATAAGAAAAAAGCTATTTAGACACCAATTTTTGCTATCAAATAAAATGGTTGCTAATTGTGACCAAATAATCACCAAATTAGGTTTTGGTTGCTAAATAACTATAAAATAAAAGTAATAATTGAATTTAGTGACTAATTAAGTCAAGATAGTTGGTATCTAACATTAACTACTAACATTAGCTACCAAGGTTTTAGTCACTAAATTGGTCACTAATGTTAGATACCAACTATCTTGACTTAATTGGTCACTAAATTCAATCATTACTTTTATTTTGTAGTTATTTAGCAATCAAAACCTAATTTGGTGATTATTTTGGTCACAATTAGCAACCGTTTTATTTGGTAGCAAAAATTGGTGTATAAATAGTTTTTTTTTTTTTGTAGTGTACACATAATTACAATTATAAGAAATTGATAAATGGCCTAACTTCCCAAATTCCTTCACAACTAATATTTTGTCTTATTTTTCAAGGTATGGATGGAGCATTAAAACGGTGAAAAATTTAGTTTCTTTTAGAGGACTCACTCATTCTACATTAACCTTCTCTCAGGGTCTAGATGTTCCTTTGGTTTTTGATGGACCAATGGTGGTGACTTTCTTCTTGCCACTAGTAGCATATAAAAATCCTTTGATTAATTTATCTCTACCATCAATATGATGTAAAATATTATTAGAGATGTATATTGTATAATTAGCAAAGACTCTGTATAATATGAAAAATATGTGAAATTATAATCTAGAAATAGTCATATAAATATGTATAAACTTGGAAGTATATCAATTTTAAAACTTATTCAAGCTTATATAAGACAAAAATGAATAACTACTTCCATCATTCTTTTGGTAGTAGACAATTTCATGTTAAGTAAGTAGGCCATTAGATGAATACATGTGAATTTGGTTAATAATTTGAATTAAGTCTTTTGACTCATTATATCATTATGATATTACGTTTCTTAATACTATTACCTAGTGTCATTCTAATGAATAAATTTTCATAGTACATACTTCTTCTGAATCATGTAATAAGAGTATATACTTTCATTCATGTTGCTTCCACAATCTTTAGAATATTTATCCAGTTCAATTGTTCAACATTAAATGAAATTATTTCTATTCTCATTCACAATCATTAGACGAAAGCATATCTTTTGAAATATATTGTCTATATGTGTTAGACGAATTATGTTATTGTTTAGACTAAGGTAGACAGTAGACACTTGTTTATAAGTATTTGAACATATATAATTCGTTTCGAATTTTTGTAGTTTTTAAGAAAAAATATTATTATATGTATGGTTTAAATAATGTTAAACATTGAAGTTTTTGGAGAATATTTTTTATGTATCCAAAATTGATCTTGATTTGTCTAGTGTGCTCAAATCCATATTATAATTTTACTTTTCTTTTGATATTGGGCAATTTTCTGACTTTTCCCATACTAAGAAATATTTTAAAAACAAAATAAAATTCGAAAATATATATATATATATACACGTCACATTATATAGCACTAACGATAAGCTAAATGACCACTACCAAGCTGAAAATGAAAGCCATTTAGAATATATCCATCTTTTTTAAGGAATTCTCCAAATAAATTCACATTATTAATCAATTTGTATTATATAAATACAGCTCTCCTTCTCCTTGTATACACAATGTAGTGAGAATTAACACTAATTCTATATCCAAACTGAAACATTAAAACTAAAATTAACACTAAGGATAACTTAGTTTGTTACTAAGGATAGAACAAATTGATAGATTTTTAATTTGTTTTAAAGATTACATCATACCTTAAGGATTTTATTATAATTATTTAAACGCGGCATTGATGCATACTCCCATTATTCAATCTGTAATTAGATACTCTCTTTTAAGGTAATTTGCTATGTTTCGAATTATGCTGTAAGAACTTCTTTAGTCAAAGATTAGATAAAGCTCCTTTTGTTATTTATTATGTGTCTAAGAAAATAGATTCAACTGAAATTGTTATACTACCATAGAAAATGAGTGGTTAGCTATTTCTTTTTAGTGAGATTTCATTTACTTGATTTCAAAGTTATTGTGTATAGTGACCCTGCAACACATATGAGATTTGAACTTTAGTTGTTCTAAAGTTATCTTTCCATGTAACTATAATTGTTTGGTTGAATGACATCACTTAGATCACGATCACGAATCATATTTGTATTTTATTTATTATTATTTTTATTTACTTATTAATTAACGTAAACGTCAAAACTATTATAAGCTGGTATTATGCTAAATCTTTAATATATTTAACAGCGCGACTCTAGGTCGTCAAAATTTAGGGAACATAAGCTTATAAATATTTGGATAAAACAACGTTCAACACAATATTAAATATTTTGATGATTATGTTCTGGTTTAGGTACATTTAGATGTGGTAACTAACATTAAAAAAATCATGGGTTTTACCAATGAGAGTTTCTCCCATTCATTACTCCGAAGACCTAAAACGTGTAAGTGACCATTGATTGTGGTTCTCCAGCATTTAGAAATAGTCAAGGCGGGATCCACCACCAACGATATAAATTGATTATCTTCTTCCCGTGAAGAAGCGCCACAGGAGCCTCTTCAAACTTCGTCACAATCACACATAATTCGTTTTTGCTCTCTCTATCCAAATCTAACAAACTCTTGTTGACTCTCTCTATAAAAACTACACGCTCACGCTACCCACACTGCACTAGTAATTACAACAATAATGGGCTCAGAGAAGAGGAAGCTCCACGAAGACGAACCAAAAACACCGCCCAAGCTTTCGCTACTAAAGATTTCGCGGGCCAACATGCCGCCGGAGTTGCCCACTCCACCGCCGCGGATGGCGGTGTCTGTTCCGTTCGAGTGGGAGGAGGCACCGGGGAGGCCTAGGCCCTGCCACAGGCGATCCAAGCCCGAGGGTAGTAGTGATGACGTGGCTAGAACCTTGGAACTACCTCCGAGGTTGTTGTTGGAGGCTAAGGTTTCGTCTCCGACAACCGTGCTTGACGGGCCTTATGTTGGACGCGCCATGTCTTTTACGTCGTCGTTTAGGCCCTCCAAGGACACGTGGAATGCGAATTTCGCGTCTAACAGGTGGAGCGCGTTGAAGAAAAACGACTCAGAAGAGGGTCGTTTTGACTTATCGAGTTTAACTGAGGAAAGAACTGCTAAGGTGAAGATCACGAGGGTTAGGAGAAAAGGAAGCTTCTCGAGTCTTTCCCACCGAAGTTCGCATATGTGGGTATGTAATCTTCTTTTTCTATCCATTTCAGCATCTTCTTTCAAAAGGGTTATGCTTAATTTGAACAATGTTTTTTAATTTTTGTAAAGTAGTTTTCAACTTGCTGGGAACTTACTGCTAAAGTATGACAAGAATATGTGAAAATATCTTTTTTGCTGTTTATGTTTGAAAATAATTTTTAACATTAAATTTGATGAGAAATTGATTGAATGGAATAAACAAAAAGGTGAAAATGAAATCAACATGTTCTAGGAGTCAGTTGTTATTTAGTTTCAAATTTTAATTTTTGGGTGGTTTTAGGAATTGGAATATGCGCTCTAGAGAAAGGAATTGTTATGTGATGCTAAAATAGATGATAATTGAAAACAAATAATGGTGTTCAATTCAACTGATGCAATCAATTCCTTCATTTACAAATCATGGATACTGGCAAATAATTCCATGTCTACAAATACAAACCATATCCCTTTTAGTTTTACCTAAGCCTCCAATGTTTCAAAAGTTTAATTTTCTTTGTTTTTTTAATTAAGAAAATTGGTTTTTGAAAAAATTGAGGGATTCATCTTTTCATTCACGTGTCATTGTTGAGAAATAAAATCGATCAAAATAAACAAGTGAGTAACAGAAAGTGAATACTGTAAAACATATGTTTTATTTTAAGAGGACAAAAAAATACAGGAAAAAAAAAATTCATTGATAGTCCATTAACTTTTGAAACAATTTATGGTTGAAATTTGTCTCATAAGCTTTTCATTTCTATCTACACTACTAAATATATACCTAATTTTCTTCTTTTTTTTTTCTTACATTCAATTTTTTTTTCATCATTAATTTGTTAGTCGGAGATTTATGTGAGTTAAAGATAAAATTAATTTACATTGACTTTATGAAGACTCAGTTAGAAGAACCAGTACGCTTTGAATGATAAAAGAGATAATAATTTGAATACACGAAAGTGAAGGAGAAAGACACAATATTTTAATATGAAAGCAGACAAAGACATTAAAGCCATTATATGTACAAATCTTTGTCCCTTTTCATTTTCTTGGTACGAAAAGTTGTACTTCCAATTTAGCAAAATTTTTCCTTCCTTTCAGTAAAAACACTAACAGCTTGACACTTGATCAGAACTGATTTTGTTGTGACATTTGGTTGTGATCTTAATATCTTATTATGAAGCAATTTTGTTACTGCAGGTAAGTATTTGTGAAACCTTTAAGCAAGTGGTACCCTGGAAGCGCAGGAAAGAAAAACAGGCAAAATTTGACAGCGTTTGATCTTTCATCACTACAGTGGGTAAAAATGGAAGAGAGTAAGAATGTGATAATGAAGTTCGACTTCTGGAAATTGTATTATATACTATACTAGTTGATATACTTTATCTTTTAAAGATAAAATTTATCTTTTATCTTCTTTAAAATGATGTAAAAGTTTTAGAAATAATTTAGAGGTAGAAATATGTAGTAAGATAGAGTGAATTATATTGAAAAGGGGGAAGTAAGACTTTTATTTTTGACAAATTATGGAAGTATATATCAAAAGAGAAGTTCTTCATTAGATATTCAAAGAAGATTGTGTACTTGAATAAGTTATTTTAATTAAAATAAACATTATGAAGAACATGGAAGTTATATAAGAGCTGGCAAATAATAATTAATAAACCTTTAGGAAAGGCTAATCTAAGTATCACTTAGAGAATTACCGTCAAAAAATCGTTTATCATCAATGTGTAGGAACGTGGATTTTTAAGGTGTAATAAAAGAATAACTTTGATTGTTTAGGATGTGATAAAAAATAACGAATTTTTTTAAAGAGGGTAAAATTTTTCGACTTTTATAAAGTTTAAACTCTTTTTTCTATGTTAAATATGAATACAATGATATTTTTACAAAATTTTTAAAGTATAAAAATATTTTTATGTTATTTTTGCACTTTACAATTTGAACTCATTCTTACTCTTCTCGAAAAATAACTTTATATAAGTGTTGAGAAAAATGTTACAAATCTTTTTTTATTGAGCTCAACTTGAACATCTTTCTTTTGTCTATAAACAACATCCTAATAGTTAGATGTATTGATCTCTTCTCAGATAGAGTATTTTTACTTGAATAATATGTGAAGCATAGAATCTTACGAAATAGATAGACTTTTTAGGGTTGAAAAAACATAAGCTAGTGAGTTGTTGAAGCAAAGCAACTTTAGCTCATCACTAGTGTGAAACAGGAATTTAACAATGACATATGAGGTCGGTTAATGTGAACCGATGTTAAAGCAATGGTGGTGGTTTTGTAAATATTTGAACAGATATTACATTGGTTCCAACTCAACCATGTAATAAGTGATTTATGACATCGTTTATGTAGTATAACTGATGTAAAAAATGGAATATCACATGGTTATCTTAAATAAACTAAAAATATTATTTTGCTTGACATATTACACTAGTTCATATGATGTAATAAGGGTACATGAATCACATAATTATTTTAAAAAAGTTTAAAATATTTGTATCATGATTGTACAAGTTTTACATGTTTGTCAGTAATATTAAGATTAATGAATATTAAGGAAAAAAATTGATAGACTGATAAAATCTTCAATTATTTGTTATATTTGTTGCATAAAATGCTTTCAGAAGATAATACATTGTTGAGCTATCATTATGAGGCGAAGAAGGTATCATGTTTCATAGGTATGGAGTACTAGAAAATATAAGCATGTCCTAATGATTGTATATGTACAGAAAGAAGTTTGAAGAATTGCATAAGTATCCAAGATGTTGGGTATCACGATACAAAGTGAAGAACGATGAAGATAACATGAAAAAGGATCTTCCTGCAAAAATTATTATGACATCTTCCAACCATACCACAATTTAAACATTTATGTACCAGTTACGTGACATTCAAATGGAAGAAAATGTGATGGGTTATTACGACATGTTGTCCATTCACCACAATGGAAGAAAATTGATTGTTTATATTCTGAGTTCGGGAGTGATGTAAGGAATCTTAGACTTGGTCTTGCAATTGATGGAATGAATATTTATAGTAACTTTGGTAGGAAACACATTTATGACTCGTTTTGATAATGGTTTAGAATTTTCCCTATTGGTCATGTATGAAGAAAAAATATATGATGTTATCTATGATGATATCAGGACCAAGAGAACCAAAAATTATATAGATGCTTATCTAAGTCCATTGATTGAAGTTCTAAAGTTGTTATGGGATAAAAGAGTTGAGACATTTGTTGTATATCAGAAGGTGAATTTCAATTTATTTGTATTGTTATTTTGCACCATTGATGATTTCCAACATGGGAATTTGAGCAGTTACGACGTTATCATGCTTGGCTGACGTGTGAAGAGAACACAAGCTACCACCTACTTAAACATGGGAGGAAGAAATCTTACATTGGTCATTAGCAGTTTTTGAAATATAATCACCCTTATCATAGCTTAAAAAAGGCTTTCAATGGATGTTAGGAGGATAAAATTGACCTCCACCCTTAACTGTTAAGCAAGTGTACAACTGAGTGTATCAAGTCAAAGTGACTTTTAAGAAAACAAAGAAGGAAAATATTGTTAAAAACATGTGGAATAAAAAATCGATATTCTTTAAACTCTCATATTGGTCCAGGTTAGATGTTACACATTAGATATATGTAATACGTGTGGAACAAATTGTTTGTGATAATATAATTGACACATTGCTAAACATTAAAGGAAAAATGGAAGATGGTATAAATGCTCGTAAAGATCTAGTTGAGATGGGTGTTCATTTGGAGTTACAACTACAAGCTTATGGTAAACGAAAATAATTGCCTCCAACATGTCATACTTTCTCAATTTTTGAAAACATAAGTTTTTATGGACACCTAGGGGGAGTTAAAGTACTACAAAGATACTCTTCAAATATTAAGAGCCTTGTGGTAGTAGAATATTTGGAATTTCTTGGCTTAAAATCTCATGATTTTCGTGTTCTCTTACATGACCTTCTCCCTATAGCTATTCGTGACATTTTACCAAAAATTGTTAGACAAGTCGCCACTTGGCTTTGCATATTCTTCAATTTTATTTGTAGAAAAATAATTGATCATAACACGTTGGATGACTTCGAAAATAAAGTTGTTATTGTATTGTGTCAACTATATATGTGTTTTTCTCCTTCCTTTTTTGACATCATGGTTCATTTAACCATTCTTATAGTTATGGGAATTAGAATATGCAGCCCTGTAATTTAGCTAGTTTAGTTTTGATTAAGTTGTGCTAGACTTTATTTTCCTAAGTTTTAATTTGGATAAATACATAAACTTATTTTCCTGACAATCTGGTATGTTTGTGATTGACAAATATAGGTTGAAAAAGGAACAAAAATGGTGAAATTATTTAAAATAAAGTTACATATTACATCAGTTGATACCTTAATCCATGTAATATCACCCTTTTTACATTGATTACCACAAGTAAATGATGTAAAATAACATATATTACATCAGTTCGGGTCACAATTAATGTAATATATGCCTTTACTAGTAAAAAGAAAACACATATAGGATATTAGATTGGTTCTTGGGCACAATCTATGTTATATGTGCCTTTATTAGTCAAAAAGTGCACACAAAGATTGTTTGGTCTTGATTCTGTGAATTGATCCTCAAAATTTAGTTCTCCATGGATGAAGAACAACAAACGAATCTAAGAAAAAAAGAGAAAAGGAAAAGTAAATAACGAAAATTAAGAAAAAAGAAGATGAAGAGACAATCCTAAAACTCTGAAATTTGGTAAAATGATTTATTGTCTCTTATCTAGAGTACAATTAAGCTATATATATATGCTTTGAAGTCTTATGGAAACATGGACCCAAATGTGTGTTTTAATTAATTTTATAAGCCTAATTAAAAAAGTCTAAGCTAATACAAACACATTGGTTCTTTTACAAAATATCAACAAATCTGCCTCAACTTAAAAAAAAATCCTAGAAAATAACATAGAATTTTAAATCTAGCAAACTATGATTCTATTTTGAATCTCAGAAAATGTAGAATCTACTTTATCTGGAATTAGCCAAAAATAATATCTAGAGAAAATGTTATAGAAAAAATAATAATAAATAAAAATTAAAGCAAATATGTACAATGAATCTAAATTATTTTTATTGAAAGGAAATGAGTTAAAAACCAAAAATAAAGCATATGGGAAATACATTCACTATAAAATGAAATTATAAATGTGTGTATAAAATATGTGCCATTAGTAGTCTACAAGCATGTAGTAGTTGTTCACAAAAGACATTATGAATACAATGTGTACCATACTTGTTCATGATGATACAATATAGTTAAGAATATAGTTAGAAGTAGTGGCATGTGACTCTCACTCAACTTGAAAGTTGTGTATTGTAAACTTTAAGTTCCATCACCCTTCTATCGCCTAAGTTTCATAAGAAAAGACCACTCTAGTTCTACCAAATACTTTCAAAGAAACAACCATAATGACATAAATACTCTCACACTAAAACTTTACCACTTCAAGTAGCTCACTTTTTCAAAAAGAATTTCACTTTTACTATTTTAATATCACTACAATTATTCACACTACAACCATCAATAAAAATTCACAATTACACTCATCAAATCATGCATACGCTTTTAACTTAGGCAAACTAAGTTTGACATTTCAGAAAAATTGAACAAGATAATCGTTGTAATATACACTAATATGAAATAAAAGCAATTGCAGCCCCACACTCATGCAACTTTTGATGTTTGCGAACAATTACAAATAGATATAGAAACTTGTTTCATCCTTAACTTATGATATAAAACTTCATTTTGGGTTTTATACATAAGTAATTCATTTCTAACCTCTAAACTACCAAATTTGAACTCTAGAATTCGAAATAGGTGGATGATAGATGACAAAATTCATATATCAAGCTACAAACTTTAACATTATGTTTGCTTTCAACGACAAATTCACGCAAACAGAATCACAGGAAATAAGACGAAAATGTACAAATTGATACATATAAAATTAATTTAAAATTAAGAATGAAGTGAAATTTTCTTGTTATAATTTCTTCGTAATGATGTGAAGATTTGAAAAGAAAGTGACACTTTTCATTATATTTATTATATAGATCGTTCTTATTTTTAATTTATTAATATCTATATCTATATTTATATTAAAATAAATATAATTAGTTATATAGTATAATATATTAAAAACAATAATAATAATAATAATTAATTAATTTATTAAAATAATAATAAATTTAACAAAATTACAAAGTAATAAAATTGCAAAGTAAAAATAAAAATAGTAATAAAAATAAAAATATTAATAATAAATTTATATAATGGTAATAAAATAAAATAATTGTAAAATAAATACTAATAATACTAATGTAAAAACTATAAAAAAATAATAGTATAAATAATAATTTTTAATAATAAAAATAATAAAATAATAATAAAAGTGATAATAATAAAATTAAAATTTATAATAAAATCAAAATAAATTTTTAAAATAATAATATTAACAATAATTATTTTATTTTTTTTACCCATCACATCAATCACAAACTTTCATAAACTTTCTTTTCATTTCTTATAATCCATTTTTTTTTAATCCAAACACATATACTTTTATCTCAAATCCACTATTTTCCACTCTTTTAAATTTACCTTCCAATCTAAAGAAAGCCTAAGTAAAGAAAAACAACTCACCTTACTTTAAATAAGTCTCACAAGCAAAGATCACATACCAATTATAAACTACTTATGAAAACTTAGATAAAGGCACTATCTTTAAGATCTAGAACAATAAAGGCACTAGAACCTCAATTGGAAAAGATTAAGATTATAAACTACTTATGAAAACTTAGATATCGGAAAGATTTCACACTATCTTTAATATGAAAACTGATATTAATAAATTTGTGAAATTTTCTATTATTCATCAAATGTTATTTTTACCTGGTATAAGCTTTTATATTTCTATTCCAAAATTTCATGTACAAATATTAAATTAATTCAATGAGAAAATGGAAGTGTCATATGTTTTGAAAATTTAATATTGCATGTAAGAGATATTAATAAAAACATATATAAGTATGTAGAACTCATAAAATTAATTAAATACTTGTATTAATAATCTTTGTATTGGAATGAATTTTTATATACAATACTTAAATCTATGTAATTTATAAGATATTCTAAAATAAAATAAAGCATCTATTTAGGGATATATTTAAATAAGTTTTTCATACAATTTTTTAGAAGATAAAAGTAGATAAATAAATTTCTTCAAAAGTTAAAATTATTATATAAATAAACTCATTTTTTTAAGTTCTTTCATATATGTATTTTCTAAATTCTTATTTTCTTAATATTTCTATATAAAAGTTACTTTAACTTATTATAAAAAAAATTCTGTTTACTCTTCTAAAATTGATTATACTAAGTTTTGTTCAAACGTATACCTAAACTTCCATGCATGCCCTTTGAGTGTAACGTGTAATTATTAAGTTGGTTTTTCCTAACGTGATTGGGTAGTTAGAGCAAGTTGGGACCCCTCGAACTCAATTAGAATTTCATGGGACTGAGCATATGGGTATATTCCAGCGGAATATTTAGCTTCTTTTCTTTGCTAGCAAGTCCAGGTATATTATTGGGTATCAAACATATTCTGTGCGTCATTTATCTCTTTCCTTTCTTCTCTGTTAAAACTCCTCGTCACTATCTCACATAAACCAACCCAGGTACCAGCTACCAGGTACGTTTTCTCCACCATTCTTCATGTTGGACACAAGTTATATTCATTATGATTGAAATTCCCACTTCGTTTTTCAAGAGTTTATTTGGTCTTTATCATCTATTATTCAGAACGTATGTTAGTTTAGGAAAACTAAAGGATGTGAAATATTTCAGTTCAGGCTCATTCCTTCTCCATGAATGGGGGAAGTTGACTTCACTGTAGATAAGAAGTTATAGAAAGTTGAACATCTTTTTTTTCATGAATGGAAAAAATTGCTTCACTGTTGATTACAAGTTATTTTCCATCTTTGAAAATTAAAGGTATTAGAAACGTTATGATGTAGGTATAGTAGTTAAACACCTTATCTTCACTTGTTGTGAGGACGATTTATTCAGTGTAATTTATACTGAGAATAACTTTATTGGTAATCCATGTTCAATTCTCTTAGCATAAAAAATTTAGAGATCCACTGATAAAGAAAAACAAATGTATTTCTAAGAATTTCAAGTCATCTGTTGGAATAGAATCAAACAAAATAGTTTCTAAAAGACTGAGAAAAATGATATTAAGCCTATTTTGGTTAAGAATATGAATAATTATTCTTTTACCTATAAAACAATTTAAAAATTTTACCTGCTAGACGAAGTGGTCTTTATATAAACTTAATTTTTTTTTCATAAAACTTAGGACAATATTTTTTTCACGCCCACAAGTTCTGAAGATTTTGGTTTGTATTCGATAAAATTTTATCGGTCTTGGATCCTAAAGTTTTTGGATTATCATTTTTAGTTTTTTCCTTGTCGCTACCTTAAATGTTGACGTGACAACATTATGTAGATTGTTACATGAATTATGAATTTCGTGTAATTTTTTTAATAAATTATGCTTTGAATTTCTTGCTTTTTCAAAAATATACTTTTGGTTTTTCAGTAATTTTTATATTAGTTTTGGTCTCTTAATTTTTTCAATCTTAGTCAACTTTTTGTCTCTCATGTGTTATTAAATATTACTTTCAGACTTTCAATTTTAATTTGATGTGATTAAGTTATCATAACAGAGCATATTTTACAATTCTATGATACTGCTTCAAGATTTTTTATCGTGTAAAACTGTTAAAAGCTGTTCATAGAAGTGAAATTAAAAAAAAAAAAAAAGAGTAAGTTTTTTAACTCTAAATTTAAATCATTTAAAACCTAACATCTCAGACAAATGGTAAATCCTCTTGATGACACGTTGGCTTAAACCAAATTGTCAAACTAACATTTATAGAAGATAAGGAAGGAACTTGACATCTTTGGCATGAAGTCTGGATACTAAAACATCTCAACTTAGAAAAGCAATCAATGTTTTGATTAAATTTTGTTCAAGGTCAAGGCTTTTTAGCTAGGAATTGATTGTGCAATCATGATATACCTTGAATCGACAATCTCAAAGGAGCAAGATCCTGAGTGAAATCAACATAGCTTAGAAGATTAAGATAATACCCATGGCTCTCTCTTAAAGCTTTAGGTTTTTTAGATAATAAAGTCGCGAGTCTGGTCCCTTCAAAAGATAAAGGAGGATTACTTCTTTATATGTTGGAGGCATGTGTTTCTCCTAAATCAAATTCAACCACAATTGAATGAACCATATTGGTCTACAAAGATTAGTCTTAGGTTTTAATGATAGTAACATCTCGAGTGTTTTAGTGAAGGTAAAATATACATAAACCAGTAATAATTTAGCTAAAAAAATTATGGATTTGTCTGAATGAAGTAATCACGCCAAATGGTAGAAACCTGAAGTTGCTTAAATTGATTTCGAAAAAAAAAAATTGGTATACCAACCAAAAATATATAAAGGATGTGTTCAGCACCAGAGAGGACCTAGTTGGGATCATTGCCATTGCTGTTTGAGATAAAATGACTACAAGCTTTTTTACAAGGTAACCCGACTGCACATAAATCTCTATTCCTAACATGGAAAACAACTAGCAACATCAATCTCAAAGTTACTAGGTTGAATCAAATAAAATCAATTCATATTTCTACTAAAACATAAATTGTTGCTAAGGAAAGAAGATAAAATTAAAGCTGTTAGTTTGAAAGAAAAAAGAAAAGAAAAGAAGAAAGGAATTAGAAGAGATAGAGAAAAAAAGTAGAAATAAATAAGAAATAAAGTACGAATAGAACCCACCTAGTTTTTAATTCTCTTCTCTGTTTCTTTATCACTTTATCACCAAACGTACCAATTAAATTTCTTATGAGTTTTCTGCATCCTGAATTCAACCAAACATTCCATAAAAAAGGCGAAAATAAAGGATATAGATGTTGTCAACAATCATGAAAATCAAATGAGGTTTGCTAAGAGGCCCAAGAATTAGAAAATCCTGTGTTTAAATCATCTGGTAAAAGAATGCGCGGAATCATCTCACTCGTTTTTCGTGTGATTTGGTTTCTATAGTTTCTATTTTTATATATTAATCAAACAGAGTACGGAGCAGAATTTGCAGGGTTAGATTCTGATCAAATATATCACATTAGAGTGTCCAAAAAGGAAAGTGGATGTCCATCCGCTTCATTGGCTCTACGGAGCACATGGAATTCATCATGCTAATAAAGGGATATTTAGTGTCATGCCTCAAATTCTCATTTATGCTTTCTGGCTGTTTGAGATTCAGTTTGCTGCAAGCATGAGACTCAGTTTGCTGTGATCTCTCTAACTTCGAGGATTTATCAAATTACACAATATACACCTGCAACGAATAGGAGTTAGGATTCCAGCCTCAAATCTTTATAAGATAAGTGATCAAATCAATACAGAAAAGAAAATAGTCATAGTTAGGTACCCATTAACAAAAAGAGTCATTGACTTCCAGTATACGAGGTAGAAACTCCAACTCGAACTGGTTTTAATCTTCTTAGAAGCTTTCTTCCATATTCAAATGCTAGCATAAGGAGACCAATGAAGTATAATAGGAAGATATGCAGTTTTTCTAACACGTAGACATTGCTTCCAGCCTGAATGTTTGTTCTAATCAACACCCTTTTCTCTTTCAACCCTGTACAAGATCAGTATAAAGTAGATCTTATTAGGAAAAAGAAGTGTGCACCTAAAGATTGTCTTGAGCGACACGCTTCTTCAATATCATACAGATAGATTATTGCGACTTGAGCCCCCCAAGCCTAGAATTATAAGAATATATTGTGCAGAACCAGCATAAAAAAACTGGGGAAATTGAAATTTTATTGAATGAATAATAGGGAAAATCTCCCAATGAAAATAATACATTGCTCCAGAGGTTTGAGAGGTCTGGATCCACTCCCCACAATTTTAAAATTCCCCTAAGTCCCAGGTTTAAAGAGTATACAGTTTTTCCCGTTTCATAGCGAGTTGGTGACTAAGCCTATAACAGAAAGGTTACCACTAACTGGTCCCAACCAACTGCTACCCATACCAACCCCTTCTAATATACACTTGCTTAATCACTGGCCAGCAATGCAGTTAGTGCAATATATGTATTGTATTCCAAATAAGGAAGCATATGATAGCACACCACGTCTTTACTAGTTGGGAGCCAGTGAGAGACCTGGAAAACCTTTTGGCCTAGTGGGAGGAATCCTTTTGGTCAACTTGCCCTGTAAATCTTTTAGCATTTTCAAGTCATGATACTCTTTAGTTTTTTCACAGAAAGCAACACAATTTTTCCATTGCTGTGAATGAGAGCTAGCTCATCTCTAAGAAATTCATCTGTAAACCCAACTACGACTGCATATGCACTGATTAAACATGTCTCTGTGCTTTGTGAAGACCCTGTGGCCGTTGGATTATAATTAAATCATCTAACCATGTACGAAACCATTTATCAGTTAACACTTGTAAATGAAATTGGGTTTTGCTTGTTGCTACCGAGAAGGGAGGAGTAGGGTGAAGTCCGAAACAGAAAAGTTAGATGTGGTTTGTAAAAATTAGATTTTTACCCAGGGACCTTGTTTTAGGGCAAACCTTCTAAGGCTCTGGGGTCAAAAATGGAAAACCATGTAAGATAGTTGTAAATTTTGAGTGGGAACACTGCCCTTACCCACCAACGTGGGTCTGTCTCTGCATGGAGCTTAGACATTATAACCTCACACTGACAACCCACCAAGCTACAGAAAACAGTCATGGCATAGTAATGAGAGCTCATGCTAAATTGCCAAGTGCAATAAAATCTATAACCTTCAGTGCAGAATACTTACAAGACTGTTTCTTTGGCAAATTAGTCCAATCAAGTGGGTTCATATTCACTTCTGATGCCTTAATCAAGTCAAATAGTGCTTGATTAACCTGAATTAGAAATGCTTTAGTTCATTTCCAATGCAACTTTAGAGGCAAAGTACAGCAAGAAAATTGCCAGTATGTTATTAACTCAAATCATCAAGACTATAATATATCATATTAGATGTAAATCATACCTCTTCGGGCCGCTCGTGACTTACTAGATGACCTCCATGAAGATCTACCATTCTAGCCACTGGATAAAGCCTCTGAGCAAGTCTTTTTGCATAATATATCTGAGCAATTATATCATGCCTGAACGTGAAGAAAATATTTCCATGATTAGGTAAAACTACAAAAAGCATCATTTGAGTAACTGTACAGTGTTTATTTTCATTTTCATGCACAATATGTGTCTGAATGATCTGTGCATGTATGACTGGGGTCAATTCCCATTTGTATTTTGAAACGACATTCCTATGAAGCAGCATTACATAAATGTTTACTAACACAGCACAAACCTGCCATGGATGATCGAAACAAGAAAACCTGCAGATTTGATCACCTCAATCTCTGGTTCAGTCATTTTATGTGTCCAACATGCATTGAGTTGACCATCAAAACCATAGTTAGATTGCATCCCAATTGTAGATATACCTTTAACGTATTGCTGAAAGAGACAGTGGTGGGGAATTAGGAAAATATTTCAAATATTTACGAAGAACAGAATAATGATTATGTATCCTGTGTTTCTGGCTTGAGAGGGAAATGAAAGACAACGGGAATAACTAAAAGGTTACTTTCCTTCCCCTTATTAGGATGTCCAAAACAAAAAGAGTAAATAAAATGAAGGATTAACTAATAAAATGTGTATTTGTAAAGTTAACCTTGAAAAATGAACTACTCACTGCAGTATTAAAATTGTACTCGAATATCATTTAGAAAAAGAAGAGGATGAATAAAAACTAGATTTCATATGACTGGTGTAGAGAGTTACTGATCGATGTATTCCTTAATAGAACCCAATGTATGTGGATGATGAAAAATGTACATATGTTGTAACCTTTAGTGGGTAAAAGGTATAATGAAGTCGAGTCAATTTTTATAGATTGAATAATTAAAGATCTTAAAGTTATATATGTTCAACTTGAGCCAATTTACTGTAAGATATAGATTCATATGGATATCAAAAGGTTTGAAATTATTAATTTCCCCTCCAATATTCGCAAATTTAGAATAATTGGAAAGGTGAACGCCAAACGACTAAGAATGGTTAACTGAAAATCCCTCATTAGTCATTTCTCTTCATTCTATAAGAAGTCTCCCAGTAACCTTATCAAGAACATGGGGCCTGTTACTCTAGAAGAAATGAGAACAAAAGGAAACAAAGCCAACTAACCCATAAGTCAGTAAGTTAGACAGTTACAGTATACAGATAGCAATGTCATTATTGTAGTAGAGGGTTTCGGTAACTCATTTTGGGGATAGTTCTGATACTCTCAAATTCTCAATAATCAATTCAAATTCATAATTCACTGTTTCTTTCTATTCTACCTCTTAACCTCCACCGTGTATTGTGGTGCAAATTCTTTTAATTCGTGAAACCTGTTGCATCAACTGGTATCAAAGCTTTGAACTTCGAGCTATGGGTATCAAGAATTGATGCAAGTAAGAAAAGCAGAGAACTTCAATGACCAAGAAAAATGGACGTTGTAGATAAAACGCAGGAAACTTTTAGTCAGAATCAAGATTCTAAGACAGACACTACGAAGTTTGGAAAAAAATGATGGAAAACATGGTGAAGAAGATGGATATTGGATGCAAGGAAGATCAGGAGGCTTGAAGAATAACAAATTCAGAGATCAGAGGTACAAAGCAAAGTCAGAAGCAGAGCAGGTTAGCCTGGAGTTGTAAGATCATTGGAAAAGCTTGTAGATACCTTCATTTAGCAGGCAGAAAGATATGTATGGTTGGGTCCACAAATTCTAGAGATACTTCCAAACTAGAGGAGCATCATAGAACAAGATGGAAGAAGAATTGTTTTCTTTGGAAGGTAGGTCACTAAATTGGTTCCAATGCGTGGATGTCTTGCAACCAAAAGATCAATTTAGGAGGTTTCCAAGAATGCTGCTGTAGACAAGTTTCAACCAGCTGTTGCAAAGTCCCCCTTTTGCAGTGCTGTTGGGGCTGAAACAGGACAGTACAGCAGCTGATTTCGTAGATCAGTTTGGAAAATATGCTGGGACGATACACGGTATTGAACACGATGATGATGTAGTGAAAGCATTGCATTTTAAGGTGGGGGGATAGTAGAGAATATTGAAAGGTGAGTTAGACCATGCAAGAGGGGTTGTGATAAATACCAAAGCACTTGGGAAACCCACCCTCAAACCCATCCAACATGCCATACTACTCGATATGGGACTTGGGCACCTCATAATACCTAAAGCTCCTATCCTAGCATGACCCTAAGAGTTGCATTTCACTCTACAACACTTCACTTGGTGGCTTTTCACTCAACTGTCTCATTGGTCAAAACCCTTCACCACTTGAAACACTTCATAGGTAGCCCTTTCCTAGACATTGACAACAATCTCTTATACCAATTGATAAGTACACCCAAGCACTTAGATGTGGACATTGAAGCCCAAGGACATGATGACAAGGATCAAGGTCAAGAAAGAATTCAAGATTTAGATGGACTCATGACTAGAGGAAGGCTTAGAAAAGCCCAAGAGGCATTACAACATAAGGTGGCTCTTTTGTTGTAGGCTCAATTGTGGAAGGCCCAACACTTTCAGGAAACTAGGTTAATTACATGTATAACATGCTTGAAGAGTTAAATAAAATTGTTTAAAATATTGATTGAAGTTAGGACTTGAACTCGGACCACAAGTTTAGAATGTGTGCACCTAAGAACTAGTCAAATCAACTTTCTTTGTGATCTAGGGATTTTTTTTATTACTAACAAATGAGGCAAAACTTTGAAACTAAAGTTATATTAAAACATTTTGGAATCAGAAAAAGGTACAAATGATTGACAAAAGTGAGAATATTTCTCTGCTAAGGTTCTTCCTGTATCTTGTGATTTATCAAGAATGTACCAATTCTTGTGGAAATCATCTGTAGGCTTCTCAAACTCCGGTCGTGGTACCTCCTTTATCCAAGTTGTCGTTTTTATGTTTTCAGTTCCTAATTTCCTATTTTAATTGATTACAATCCCTAACCCTAAATTCCCAGGTTTTGCATCAATTCTATTTTGAAATTTATCATTTGATATCAAAACAAGGTTCGAGTGGTAAGATAATCATGTGTATTGTTCCTTGTGTTTGTTTTTGCAGTGTCTACTATTCACATCACTGTTTATGAGTATTGTTCACGTCACTGATCACAGATACTACTTGCAGTATTGTTCAAGGTACTATTCATCTTTTTTTCTCTTGTTCTTCTTAATTATTGTTGTTTTTATTTTGTCTTGAGTCTATGATCCTTCAATTGCGCAAAAGAAATTCTGATAAGAAATATATGTGTGTGTGTGTCTATATATATACATATACACACACATATATATATATGTGTGTGTGAATGTATGTATATATGAGGGTTGTGCAATTCTAAAATCAAATTTCAGTTATATATATATAGAAAAAGGAGAAAACAAAAAGAAAGAAGTTAGAAAAAAGAGAATGAAAAAAAGAAGAAAATAGTATAAATTTCAAGTGTTCTGTATAAATTTTTGTTTTCCTATACACATTTTGTGTTTGTGTTTGTCTTATTTGTTTGTTGGTGGTGAAATTGTTATTCGCTACTTACTTTTTGATTTTTGTTTTGATGCTGAAGTTCTGTTTTAAGCTTTGTGATTGCTACCATTAAAAGTGATTATTGATTATAGACTACTTGATTCTTGTAAGAACCTGAGTCACAGAACGAGTGGTATAAGGCAATATGATTATCTTAAAAAAAAAAGCCTTGTTGCGTGAAACTTGAGTGTGGAGTGTAAACAAGTAAGAATGTTGTGAAACCTAAACTTATCGTTATGCCTAATATGTTTGATTAAGCATGTCAAGGGAAATACCAATTGTTGGACTTTCATAGATGCAAATGCAAGTCTTAACTCAACATTTGGACAGACTAATGAAACAACATGGGGCTGGATCAAATGGAGCAAGTACAACAAGAAAATCATGAATATAAAGGGGGAGATAGGAGGAGAAGAGAGAATGATGGAGAACAGAGACAACCTATATTTGATGGGATCGAGTTAAATATCCTTATTCGAAGAAAAGAGTGATCTAGAAGTTTAGTTGGAGTGGAGCTAAAATTAGGCATTGTTTGCTTGCAATGAGTATAATGAGGAGAAAAAGATGAAATTGGCAGCAACTGAATATTCAAATTAAGCCTCAATTTGGTGGAATAAGTACCAAATGGAGAGAGCCAGAAATGAAGAACCCATGGTGGATTCTTCAACTAAAATGATAAGGATTATGAGAAAGATATTCCAACAAGCTATAATAGGGATTTGCAACTCAAACTTCAAAAAATGATTCAACGGAATAGAAGTCCAGAGGAGTATTTTAAGGAGATGGAGGTAACCATGATTAGAGCCATAATGAATGAAGAAAACGCAACCATAGCTAGTTTTTAAGTGGATTGAACCATGATATTAGGGATCCTATGGAGCTGCAAGAGTATGTTGAAATGGAGGATTTGTTGGGCAAGGCTATCTAAGTAGCACAACAGCTCAAGAGGAAGGAAAACACGAGGAGTTCTAACAATAATAATAATTCAAATTGGAGGGATGAGGTAGTAAGGGATAAAGGAGTTTCCTCAAGTTTACCCATGTCTTAGCTTGGGAAGTCACCTAATCGGTTTAATAATTCATCACTAAAAGGAAGACAAGTGCGGTAAGATGCTTCAGAGAATGCCCAACAAAAAGAAATATGGTTATGTTACCAAATGGAGAAATAGATAATGAAGATGGAGAGATGACAGTGAGCAAGCAAGTGGATGTGAACCTATCTATAGGACAATATAATGACAAGGTCTTGTGTGATGTGGTTCCAATGGAGGCAACTCATTCTTTTAGGAGGGCCACAACAAATTGACACAAGCCCCAACAAGATCTCTTTCATGCACAACAAGATAATTCTCACCTTATCTCCTAGAGAGGTGTGTGAGAGACCAAATGAAATTGATATAAAAGAAAGTGCAAGAGAAAAGGGGGATGAGTGAAACACATAAACAGAGTTTGAGTGAAACACCTAAAAGGAGTGCAAAGAAAAAGAGTGAAAAAATATTTGATATTACTATTCATTTTTATCAAGAATTCCTATTTCTATTATTATAGTATATATTCTTTTTTTCTATGTATCTATAGAGAATAATGAGTGGATTAGTGAGTGAAGTGAAGAAATTATTACTTGCTAGTAAACCTCTTTATTTACTTTATTGCAAAAACAACAATTTGGTTGTTGACCACTCTAATCAAATTAATCTTCCTTCTAGTGTCAATTCTCTTTTGTAGGATTTAAGGGAAGTGTTTCCAAAAGAAGTACCTAAAGGACTACCCCCTCTAAGGGGAATTGAACACCACATTGATCTCATTCGTGGAGAATCTTTGCCAAATAGACCAGCCTATAGAAGCAACCCTCCCAAGGCGATCCAAACTCAAGTTCAAGAATTAATGAATAAAGGATAGGTGTAAGAGAGCATGAGCCCATGTGTTGTTCAAGTCAACTTGGTTCCTAACAAGGATGGTTCTTGAGAGATGTGCACAAATTGTAGAGCACTAAATAACATCATGAGGTACAGGCACCTTATTTCCAAGTTAAATAATTTATTAAATGAAGTGTATGGTGCTTGCATATTTTTCAAAAATCAATTTAAGGCGTGGGCACCATCAAATTAGGAATAGGGAGGGGGACGAATGGAAAACATCCTTTAAAAAAAATATGGATTGTATGAGTTGCTTGTGATTTCATTTGGGCAAACCAATGCCCCAAGCACTTTTATGAGATTGATGGACCATGTTTTGGGAGAACTTTTATGAAAGTTTATAGTGGTATATTTTGATGATATTCTTATTTATAACAAATCTTATGATGACCATATTTGGAAGCACTTAGGTGTGAGAAATTGTATTATAACGTAGAAAAATGTGTCTTCTTTATGGACCACGTTATTTTTCTTGGTTTTATTATTAGTTCACAAGGAGTGCAAGTTAATCCAAAGAAGATGAAAGCCATTCAAAATTAACCAACCACCAAAAATGTAAGTGGGTTAAGGAGCTTTCACGGTTTAGCAAGTTTTTATAGAAGGTATGTTGGAGATTTTAGCACTTTTGGTTACACTGCTTACTGCAATTATTAAGAAAAATGTTGTTTTCACTGCTTTGAAAGAAAAGTTAATTAATGCGCATGTTCTTGCTTTGCCTAATTTTGTTAAATCCTTTAAGCTTGAGTGTGATCCATCTCGGGTAGGCATTGGGGATGTGTTGATGCAAGTGGGGCATCCGATTGCATATTTTTGTGAGAAACTAAATGGAGGTGTTCTAAACTATTTTGTATGTGATAAGGAATTTTATGCTTTAATTAGAGTTTTGCGGACTTGGCATCATTATCTCTTGTTGAAAGAAGTTGTTATTCACAGTGATTATGAGTCTTTGAAATATTTGAAAGGACAAGGAAACTTCAATAAGTGGGTGGAATTTTTTGAACAATTTCATATGTGATCAGACATAAGAAAGGTAAGAATAATGTGATTTCTTATGTACTCTCTTGTAGCTATGCATTATTGTCTACCCTTGAAACTAAGTTTCTTGGTTTTTGAGTGCATTAATGAATTGTATGAGCATGATGCTAACTTTTTTGATAAATATTAAACATGTTCTTATATTGCATCTTATGGGTATTTGTTAAGGGGTGAAAAACTTTGTGTAGGTAAGGGTTCAGTTAGGGACTTGCTTATTAGAAAGGCACATGATGGGGCTTAATGGGGCATTTTGGGGTACAAAAGACATATGACATCTTTCATGACCATTTCTACTAGCCTCACATGAAGCATGACGTGCATAAGTTTTGTGATAAATGTCTTGTATGCAAGAAGGCTAAATCGAGGGTTATGCCACATGGTTTGTCTACTCCATTGCCAGCTAAACATCCTTGGATTAACATTTCTATTGATTTTGTTCTAGATTTTCCATGGTCCAACGGAGGAAAGTACTAAATTTTTGTGGTGGTTGACATGTTTTGGCTCACTTCACAGCACGCAAGAAGGTAGATGGATCTTATCATGTTTCTGATTTGTTCTTCAAGCAGGTGGTAAGATTGCATGGTTTACCTGAGTATTGTAAGTGATCGAGATTCCAATTTCTTAGTCACTTTTGGTGAACTTTGTGAGGTACAATCGGAACTAAATTGTTGTTTTCAACTGCATATCATCCCCAAACCAATGGACAAATTCAAATGGTCAACAAAACTCTTTCTACTTTTCTTAGAGTTGTTATTATAAAAATATCTTAGAACTTGAGAAATGTCGAATTTGCTTATAAGAAGGTTGTACATAGAATTGCTCAGATGTCACCTTTTGAAATTGTTTACAGTTCTAATCCTTTGGCTCCATTGGATTTGATAGCTTTATTGAACATTTCTCAAGTTAAAGATAAGTCTGTGTAGGTTAAAGCAGAATATGTCAAGAAGTTGCATGAGTAGGTCAAGGCACAAATTGAGAAAAGAATTGAAGGTTATGCTAAACAAGCCAACAAAAGAAGAAAAAAAGTAGTCTTTGAGCCTACAGATTTAGTATGGGTACAAATGAGGAAGAAAAATTCCCTTGACAAAGAAAATCCAAGAACTAACCTAGTGGCTGACTTATCTCCTTCTACTGCAGCATAAGGTGGCTCATCTGTTGCTAAATTATGGAAGGCCCAAGACACTTTGAGGTACTGCAGCATAAGATGGCTCATCTATTGCTAAATTATGGAAGGCCCAACACAATTGCTAAATAATGGAAGGCCCCACACACTTTGAAGAGAATAGGCTGATTACATGTATAACATGCTTGGAGAGCTAACATAAAATTATTTAAAATATTGATTGAAGTTAGGATTTGAACACAGAACCACAAGTTTAAAATGTGTTCACTTAACCACTAGGTCAATTCAACTTGTGACTAGGGATTTTATTTTATTTTCTTTTATTACTTATCAATGAGGCAAAACTCTGAAAGTAAAGTTGTATTAAAACATCTTGGAACAAAATAAGCACGATTATTTTGACAAAAATTGAGAATGTTTATTTGCTAGAATTCTCTCATGGATCTTCTGATCTTATAAAAAGTTCATTGATTTTTGTGGCGATCATCCTTAAGCTTATCAAACTCTACTTGTAGCGCCTTCTTTTATCCAAGTTTTCTTTTATGTTTTCAATTCCTAATTTCTTGTTTTAATTGATTCCAAATGCTAACCTAACTTCATAAATTTTGCATAAATTATATTTGGAAATTTAACAGAACTAAACACTTAAATATTCCACCAAGCAATCAATACTACTCGTTGTGTGACTTGAGGATCCCTCCATAATACCCAAGTTCCTATCAGGTCAAATCAATCAAAGCATTGTATAGACACCCACAAGTCATTCACTTAGGCAGTTACATTGTATAAATAGCAATGTTACTATTGTTGTAGGAGGTGTTTGGAAACTCATTTTGGGGAGAGTGTTGACACTCTCGAGTTCTCAATAATCTATACAAATTCACAGTTCACTTTCTCTTTCTATTCTCTTTACCTCTACCTCTATTCATTGTGATGCAAATTCTTTCAATTTTTGGTAACAGTTGTATCAAAACCTCCCTTATCTTATTCTCAATCCAAGCATATACCCTTATATTACACTCTGTAAAAATAATAGTAAGACATGCGTGGTCCTACAGTTCATTTCAGGAATTCTCAGTGAAACTTAGGAAACAATAAATGACAGGTTTGAATTGTAAAACTTTGATACTAGTATATGCACTTTTTAGTCTTGGTGGCACATGTCTTTGGATTATTTACTTACAGGGATGAGCAACCACCTCTGTAAGTTTCACTCTTCTTTGTAAATGTATATAGTGTGTTTCTGTTCAACTAACACACAGGTAACGTCTACTTAATTAAGATAAGCTTATTTCGAATACTGTACCTGATATAAGATGGCTCTTCTCTTGTCTGTTCCAACGTATTCCTCAAGATATTCCTGCAAGCCATACATAAATTTATCTTTTAAGAATCATCCCAAGGAAAAAATGAATAAAAATCTCTTAAGATATCAGTAACTGTAGATCAGAGTTGTTTCAAGACAAGAAATACACAACCTTCGTTTCTATGTTAATATTAATGATAAGAGCAAGACTCTTTTGATATGATTACATGTTAAGAGGTTCAATTTTTTTAATCCACACTTAGTTTTGTTATAGTTATGGCTCAATGCACTTCGTGGAATCAAAGGAATTAAAATGTCCGAAAGAAAGGTTAGGAAGCCAACTTGTTATTGATAAACAGGAAATAATGAACAAAAGCAAGAAAAGGCTCTCACTTGTGAATAATGGGTGTCCAAATCAACAGCAGCCCTCTCTTCAGGAGTCTTAGCTTTCAAGAAACGATAAGCAACAGAGAACGTTTGACGGTCCAACTGCAAAACATTAAACGAGTAAGCCACCTAATAGGTATTGAGGTATGGTGCCTAAAATTTAAACCAGCCTAAACATTGGTATATGCCACTGCACATACATATATGTAAGGTATGTGGAATATCTAGATGTCCAATTTCGAATAGCTGCATCTCAAGTCTGAGAATTAGCATTTCCTTTTCTTATAGTTAAGGTCTATATTGTTTTCTTTTCTCTTTTTCCTTTAACCAGAGTCAACTTCATAAATATTTATTATAGTTCTTCAACTCTTTCGTTTGAATTGTTAAAAGACAAGAGATAAACAGCAGATATTCAACATACAGTCATCAATCAGTGCAAGATGACGATGAGAGATCAGGAGATGTTTATCAACCAACCACCTTAGTTTTCTGATGCAGTTCAATGTTCTCTGAATTTCATACCCATCTATGAAAACAGTAAAGGAAGAGTTTCTTCCTCCACTAATTGGAGGTTTTAAAAAAGATCATAAGAACAATCAAATACCTTCGGAAAACATTGAAAACCTCCTCCCGTCACATTGAGCAACGCCAAGGAAAGGACTCTCTCAGGAAACATTGCTGCTACTTTAAAAGCTATCATAGCTCCTGTTTTTGCAGTGAAAGGTAGTTAAATTACAAAAAGCTACCTAAAGGCCAAGCTTGAATAACTTCTCGATAAGTCATTATAGGAGAAAAGTAAAACATAAAATGAATTAAGTTTCATTCATAAATTAAAACCTAACTTACGAACTTTAACTTTCATAAAAGCCCTGTTGTCCAACTTCTCTAAAAAGTTCAATCTTACATATATGCATAAGTTAAAACACCAAAATTAAATTTATTTCCCCTTCAAGCCCTTGTTTAAGAAGTTCACGCAAAATAGGATTCAACTCTATGTGAGGTATAAAAGCAAAGACTAGGCACGCACCCATCGAGTGTCCAAAAATATGGGCTTTTTTCCAACCCAGATGATCTAACAAAGCAATTGCATCCGTCGCCATTATCTTGGTTCTGCACCCAACAACCACCACACCACGAGTTAAAACTCACCAATAACAATCTCATTCGAATTTCCGAAAGAAGAAGCAGAATATCCCAATTGCTTGAATATAGCAACTCACGAGTATTCAGATTTTTCCACCGGCACGGAGCTCCGACCCACCCCGCGATTGTCAAACGCGCATACATGGATGCCGCCATTGCCTTCTTGTCCGTCCAAAACGACGTCGTCGTCGTCGTTAGGGACGGTGGTTCCTGTCAGGGCCTTGATTTGTGGGCCCCACGCGTCGTGCGTCGCGGCCAACCCTGACCGTTCGTTCAATCTCCACAAAATCAGAACAAATTTAAAAAGGAATTAAAAAAATAAAATAAATAAAAAAAGGAGCGATGATGAAGGACCTATGATGAGGAGCACTTTGGTTGGACCGCCACCGTAAGTTCTGTAGAATAGCTTGATGTCATTGTTGAGGTGCGCGTCGGCGACGGTGGAGGATGGCTGCGTTCCGACGTCGCAATACGGCATCGTTGCGAAGGAGAGGGAGGGGATTAGAAAATGGATTTTGTTTTCTGAGGCTTTGTTATAGGAGTTTGGCGGGAGCACGTGGCAGATAAGAAGTAGTTAATGCCACGTCAGAAGGACGGTTTGACTTTTCTGGACGCGGATGTCAAAGTCAACTGCCAAATAGATTCCTGCAAAACGTGCTGCTTTGAATAACAATAACTATCTATAAATTCATCATCTAAATTTTACTTTTGGGACAACGGTTAAATGAAAAAATAAATTGCTGGTCTTAAAATTATTTTTATAGAATATTTATAATTAAGTAATCTTTTAATAAGAAATACCAACATTCTGTTTTATAAATATGTAAAAATACCGCACTTTATGTTGCAGATATAAAATTAATAATAATGTTTAATATCACTCCTCTTTGAAAATATTTTTCAATTGGGTTATTTTTATATATTGTATATAAATGAGATTTGAAATTTGTTCCCACCTTAACTCCATTAAAATGACAATTCTCACGTTTTAAGTATTCACTGTTTTGGAAGTGTTACCATTTTGTTCCGATTTTGTCCTTAAAACTGTATATGAGAATCTTTTCCCTTAATCCTCAACTTGGGGGCTTATTCCATATACCCAATAGTCTTACATCGCTTAGGAGTCGAGACCAAGGTCACCTTCATCCCTTAACCCGAGTTCTAAAGCGAAAAATACCTCAGACGCGATAATTGATCTTAACGATATCACCTTAAGTGACTTAAAGTGAGAACAAAATTTTTCTGATAATTACTTATATTTTAAATTTAATTTTATTGGACGAAATTGAATTGAATATGTTTTAATTCTATTTAATAAAAAAATACACTATTGACATTAATTTTTATCCATGTTTTTAATATTAAATAATGAGATTCTATTTATAATACAATTTTATTTTATAAATGTCTATAAATTACACATTTATATTAAATATTTAATAAACATATAAATATAAAATGCTATTATTTAGAGCTCTATCTTTAATTGGATATTTTAAAATAGATTTTATGAAAATAATAATTTTAAAACTATGTGATTAAATTTATAATATTTCATAATAATTTATTTTAGCCATTAATTCAGAGAATAAATCAGGAGATAAATTATTATACACATCAATAAAACTGTACTTTACTTTTTAATTTAGTTATTAATAACTATAAAAATGAAAAAGAAGGAATATATCTATATATGTGCGTACATATAATAAAAATTGTCGGAAACTTTATAACTTTTGAAAAATATAATAATCTTCATATATATATATATTTGAAAATTATGGATAAATAACTTTAGAATATACCAAATAATAACTTAAAGCACAAAATAATAATAATAATAATAATAATAATAACAATAATGTTAATATAAATAATAATAATAATAATAATAATAATAATAATAATAATAAAAGAGTCTTATTTTACTAATAAACAGAGATAAGTAAACCTAAGTAACACT
>Ga0099824_1002129_pt1 | contig 28766 bp, 13 predicted proteins | sample SiratrowhiteBW_FD_76837 | JGI IMG/M metagenome (GOLD analysis project Ga0099824, IMG submission 76837) | Root nodule microbial communities of legume samples collected from California, USA - Siratro white BW | ecosystem: Host-associated > Plants > Roots > Nodule | place: USA: California... | reverse complement strand
TTCCTAACCAAAATTTGGAAATTTCAGTATTATAAAAATTGTAATTTTAAATTTGTTATATTTCAAAAAAAAAAAAAAAAAAAAAAAACATGATTGTTTGAATGAAACAAAACTTAATTTCTTTTGTTATGTTGTCAGCTTGCAAATCTCCACATTACATTTCACCATACCCTCTAGCTTTGGGTTTGCTGTTAGGTCTGTCTCTCACTCCATCAAACTATAATATTGACATGCAGATATACTGCAAGCATAGTAACTAAAAAGTGACACATTAATTGAATTGTATGTGACAGCACCAGAGTTTCGAATGAATTAGGAGCAGGAAATTCAAAAGCAGTTCCAGTGGCTGTTTCTGCAACGATGTTGATTGCAGTTACAGAGGGTCTGATTGTATGTGCAGTGCTATACAGTTGCAGACATGTGTTGGGTTATGCCTATAGCAATGACCATGTGGTTGTTCATTACTTGGCTGTTATGACCCCTCTGCTTTGTCTCTCCGTTTTTACTGACAGTTTGCAATCAGTTCTTTCAGGTCAGTTATTCTCCTTTGAGTACTGATATATGAGTCATTAACATTTGGTGGTGTGTTAATTAGTCATATTTTGTTGGTAATCAACATTCTTCTTCTGCTATTGAAAAAATAAGGGGTTGCAAGAGGAAGTGGGTGGCAACATCTTGGAGCCTATGTGAATCTTGGAGCCTTTTATCTGGTTGGAATTCCTGTGGGTGCTGTACTTGGTTTTGTGGCAGATTACAGAGCAAAGGGGCTTTGGATTGGAATAGTAGCTGGCTCCATTCTCCAATCCTTTCTCCTTTCCCTTATCACTGCTCTTACAAACTGGAAAAAACAGGTTCACATTTCACCCTATCCAATTATGCTTTTTCTTTTGCATTGTAGAAACACATGTTTTTAATGCATTTTGTTTTTTCAGGCAATGATGGCAAGGGAGAGAATATTGGATGCCAGACCACCCCACCAAAATGGATCAAATCAAATCAGCAGGGCCTAGTAGAGTCCAAATTGCTTAACCTCCCAATGAGATGTTCCAACATCGGAAAGACAGAGAAAATTCGTAGATGTAATGTGAGGTGAAATATGAGAGATGTTAAATGGACTTTTGAGATGATAAGTATCTATAACTCTGTGTATCATTGTTTTTCTTTTAAGAAGGTTTAAATTATAAAAGATTTTAATTTTGATGTAATTCTTTTATTATTGCATTTTAATTATAATTGGAGATTTACTTCGGTATTTTGAGTAATAGAAATTTATATTAATCAAGATCGACGTATATTTTTAAAATAGAATTTTGTGGAAAATAACATAAAAAAATTACAGAAAACTGTATCTAATTTTTGGATAAGTTAAAGTATTCATATCAATAAGTATTTGCACAGATGGAGTTCTGGAAACAATTTTAAAATTCTAATATAACTTTTGCATGAGAATTTTAGTGTTAACTAATGTAAAGTTATTTTAAAAAATTGTCTTTAAAATGAAAAGGTAAAATAAAAAGAAAATGAAGCAAGTCTAAAATCGGAGAGAAAAGCAAAATCGAGATACACTAGACTTCTTGACGAAACTTTGAAAGTTATATTAAGTTTAAAAAATATGAAAAAGAAGTAGTCCATAGGGAACTTTCTTCGTTAGTAATTTTTTAATCGTTAGATTATGTCACACATAGGAGTCGCTATTATTGAGTTCATCAAACTCACTCCATCTTGGGAGAAAATGTGATTCCAAAGCATCTGAACATGATTGTATCACCATGCATAATGATATTTTTCTTTCTTTTCCTCAGTTTCTTTTACCCTTGTTTTGTTTATAATCATATACATATATGAAAACAAATTGAAAAAAAAAGAAAATTTTTCTGTAACTCTTATACCTCATCTAGTGGTTAAAGAATTCATCTCAAACTCCATGTCTATTAAAGGTATATATATTCTTTGTAAAAAGAAACAAAATATATTTTAAAAAAGGAAAGATGTTACTGATTAAACAAGTAATGTGGGTACATCAGAGGCAACAGACATTGACCATTTGACTTCATGAGGAGCTTGGTGAATAATTTTGTTAACTTTTCTTATTGATGGAGCTGAAGAGCCTAAGATGTGTAGGCTGGTTTGTTTTTGCCAACCTTCTGACATGACAAGTCAGAAAAAAAGAAAAAAAAGACAAAAACAAAACAAAACAATCAAAGACTAAACCTAAACCCCATGAGATCGTAATCAAAGACTTATCTTGACATTTCTTGAGCTTTGGTTGGTTTTATAAAAATATTCTTCTGTCCTATAAGAAATATATTTTGCTAATGTGCATCAAAAGTTCAGTAACAGTCCATATCTTGAATCTTGAAGCATATAGTTGCACATGATAATACTATGACGAAAAAGAAAGAGCTGCTCTACAGATTTCAGAAGCATAGCTCATTCTATGGTCTGGCATGAGAATGTCACATGTCATCATCCTATCAATAAAATATAGCTATTATTGCACTGCATTCTTCCTTAACCTTCTCTATTACTTTATTAGAATTTTTCTAGGTCGAGTATCTATATTGAGTCATCATTTTTTCAACAGAAGTATAAGCAAATACAATTTTTACCAAGTCAGATATAGACTTTAACCATTATTTACTTGACTCTCCAGTGATATATAGTGGCAAAATTAAAGTAGAATTACGTAAGTTTTTATATAAAAAAAGAAGTACTTAGAATGACGTGACAAAGATTAAGACATGATTAGCAGAAAACCTACATGCAGCTATATTTGCTTGGGTGGCTGTAATCAATTTCTATTTGGATTTGTCTTGTGATTTGTTTGTTTGTGGGGGTGAACTTTACTTCCTCCATAGGATGAACTTTTCTTATATAACTCTATTTTTGTTGTTGATCAGATTGTATTGCATCTGTTTCATGAGCTGCTTTGTATAGAAAGCTATAGAGAAATGATGGATAAGGAGGAATCAGCAACACTGCTAAGAAAGAGTGAAGTTGCAGCACTAGATGATGCATTCTGGGTGGAGCTCAAAAGGGTATGGTTCTTGGCAGCTCCAATGGTGGCTGCGACTGCGTCTCAGAATCTTCTGGAAGTTGTGTCACTGATGATGGTGGGACATCTTGGGATACTTGTCTCCTTTTCTGGTGTTGCCATTGCCAGTTCTTTTGCTGAAGTTACCGGCTTTTGTGTTATTGTAAATTCTTCTTTCACCCCTCATTTTTTTCCATGAACATACCTATATATTTTCTTAGTCCATAATTTTCAAATTCACAAACTATCTTTTGTAGAAAATAGTGTTTGTAAAAGATGTAAGAATTATTTATGTTTAAAATCTCAAATCATATAGAATAGCGATATATAAACGAGGAGAATTTTCATTTTGTAAACTGATTTTATATAGTTGAGTTAAACCCTAAACTAAACTAAAATCTTAATGTAGTGTTGGAATCTATTATAGCATGCATGATGAGTGTCACATCAACTATAGTACTTCAGAAAGATAATTTTGGTTTGACAATGGATTATGTAGAATTGAATTAGAATCTAAATCCAAATTCTAAGGATTGGGAGTAAAATTCTCTCTTTACGTGTAGTAGCCAAGTCATTTGTGAAGAGTGTAAAAGACCATTTATTTCATGTTTAGTTTTCTGCACTAGTTTTCATGCTTAGTATAGTAAATCACTTTAAGATTTTCTGCACTAATTTCCACGCTGAATTCTTGATGACTCTTACTAGATTGCTAAATGGGTTGCAGTTGGGAATGGCTGGTGCGTTGGAAACTCTATGTGGCCAAACCTATGGTGCAGAAGAATTTGGAGAGATTGGAAAGTACACTTGTTGTGCCATTGTCACTTTGCTTTTGGTTTGTCTTCCCATATCCCTGCTGTGGATATTCGTGGATAAAATACTATTGCTGTTTGGTCAAGACCCTGAAATTTGCCATGTAGCTCGCCAGTACTGCATTTGCTTCATCCCTGCACTTTATGGCTTTGCCGTTCTTCAATGTCAGATTCGCTACTTCCAGACTCAGAGTATTATCTTTCCCATGCTTTTCAGCTCAATTGCGGTTCTGTGTCTGCATATTCCTATTTGTTGGGGTCTGGTATTCAAATTGGGACTAGGGCATGTTGGAGCAGCATATGCTATTGCAATTTCATATTGGTTAAATGTCATTGGACTTGGGATTTATATGAACTATTCACCAACATGTCAGAACACCAAGGTTGTGTTTTCTTTAAATGCTTTATTAAGCATTCCAGAGTTCTGCAGATTTGCTATTCCTTCTGGACTAATGTTTTGGTAATGTATTATGACATTGCACAATGGTTTTTTCATTCCTTGTCATCTCCTATTTGATTTTGTTTATTGTTTTATTGTTCATAGTTTTGAAATGTGGTCATTTGAGCTACTTACATTAGTTGCTGGCCTTTTACCTAATCCACAACTCCAGACCTCAGTTCTTTCTATCTGGTGAGAGGAATAATTTTTTACTAGTTAGTAAAGAAGAGAACTTGCAAGATTATATGTAACATACTTTACACCATTGATCAAAATTTATTGGAAATTATAGAATCACTTTCTAAAATGTTTCATTTTTTTTCAGCCTTAACACAACCACGTTGCACTACATCATTCCATATGCAGTTGGTTCCTCTGCAAGGTTTGGTCCAAATTTGTTTCTTCATTTCTATACACTGCAATCTGATGACAAATAATGATCTTATGAATGTTTCTTTATAGTACTCGCATTTCCAATGAATTAGGAGCAGGGAATCCAAATGCAGCACAACGTATTGTTCGTGTTGTTGTGATTCTTGGAATTGTGGATGGGGTTATTGTCATCACTTTCATCTTTTGTTTTAGGCATATATTAGGATATGCTTATAGCAATGATGAGGAAGTTGTACATTATGTTGAAGACATTGTTCCCATTGTCTGTTGGTCTTTTACTGCAGATAGTCTAGTAGGAGCCCTTTCTGGTACATTTCTATTTGCCGAAATAGTGTTGTTCTTCTACCATATATTGAATGAAACAAAATTATGATAAGATAAAATTGGATTTGTTTTGCAGGGGTTGCAAGAGGTGGAGGGTTTCAGAACATAGGGGCTTATGTGAACCTTGGAGCCTATTATCTTGTGGGAATTCCTTTGGCATTCTTATTGGGTTTTGTCCTACACTTCAATGCCAAGGGACTGTGGATGGGAAGTCTTACAGGGTCTGTTCTACAAGTGATTATCTTGGCTGTTGTAACTTCCTTAACAGATTGGCAGAAAGAGGTTGGTTTTTACTTTCTTGTGTAGCTTCTTCATTGCCAATAATTGCTTGTGTCAATGGTTTTTTTCTTCCCAAAGTTTTTGAGTTCTTGGCTTTGCTTGCTGAATCCAATGGATATGTCTGTTAAGTGGAGTCTCTAAATGATTGTATTTTGTGGTTACTGCAGGCAACTAAAGCAAGGGAGAGAATATTTGAGCATTCAAATGAAGCTCATAGTGGATTAGCATGAAAATTTTAAACATAGTAGAAGAGTAAAATAAAGAGTAAAAGAAAGAGGAAGGTACCTAGTTTTATCAGATTTTGGTTTTGCTATCGGTTCTATTTTGGTGAATATACAAAAGTATTTTACTATGTTACTCTTGTTTTATTCAATTAAAGACTGACTCTTTTAGATGAATGTGCCTGAGTGTTTTTTAATTTAAAAAGAAATTAGTTGTGTAACTGTGTTTAATGCATATACATAGTTTTTGTTTTTATCTTAAGAAAAAGTTACTTGTACGTATGCTGTTTCTTGTTTTTTTTATTTATTATTATTGCTATTTATTTTTTAATTCTTAAAAGTTAGTTCGTTATACATGATTAAGGACATGTTATTTGTTTTTTAGTCTTCAAAACATTTTATTTGTTATATGATGGCCAACATTTTATTTGTGTTAAAAATGGAATTATTAGACTCGTACCTTCACAAGTGATCTTCAATATTATAAGTTTAGAATACCTTATTTTTTTAAATGTTAGTGGAGAATACTTCCAATAAAATCTTTAAAAAGGGAAAATATAAAATACCCAAGTTAATATTAACTTACATACCAGTTAAATAACTAATATACGTGAATTAACTTTAATTTACTGAACATTTAATTATTTTAGTTTATTGAAAATTTAATTTCTCTTTTTTCTCTTTATAAAGAATATCAATATATATATATATATATATATATATATATATATATATATTAAAAAACAGTAGATATAAAGTTTTTACTAACAATAAAATAATCTACATTAGTGTTACTCTTTATTAGGAGTAAAACTAAAATAAAATAACCTAGGTGTTTTGAGGTTGATTGGGTTAAAAACCTAAAAAATTTGTTGATTATATTTTAAAATGAGTCTCATTTACTTAATTCGCGGGTCAAAGAGGTTAGAGTTTGATTGGTAATAGACTACTTTCCAACTTTCTTTCTTTAATTCTTAGATGCATTATAATGTTTTGCTCCTTAAAGTCAAACTGGATGCATTTTTATAATATTTTTATTTATTTAAATTTCAAAAAATAGTCTATTAATAAGTGAAATAATTAAGCTAGAAATAAGAAGTATATTGTTTTAGTGAGTGATTTTTATGTTATATGTGGTGAGTCAATGCAATCAATCTATTTGAGTGGTTAGCATAATTTGAAAATTCTACTTATGGAATTGGCTGTATCACTAGAACTAAAAATGTTGGCATAAGCAACATGCTTCATTTATAATACCTCCATTTTCTTTTTCATTCTCCCTAATGCAGGAACAAACAGTACCTGGTTTTTTACCCTTTTGCAGTAACAAATTATCTTCACCTAATTAACAGCTTATGGATATTTAAAACAAGATATATCATTTCAATAATTTTGGTTGCAGAATCATTGTTTGTGACAACACTGTACTGTATGTAGCCATTGTAACATATGCTTGAGTCTATCTCCTCACCATAAGTAAACCAGCTTCTTCTCACTTGCCACAGTGGTATCTGTATTTGAGAAGTCTCCTTCAAACCTAGTAATGCATAAACAGCATCACCAAAGCAGCAACAAGCTAGAAGAAGTGTATTGAAAAGCATAAGGAAACCAAACAGGACAGATTTTCTAAGTAAAAAAAGTTTTCATTTCAAATATTTAAATTAAACTATGGTTATTCATGTGACATGTAGGAATAATGAAAGTTATAAAGTAATCAAAGTACAGAAAAGAGACAATGAGATAAATGACATCAACTAATTATAGCCATAGACTAGACTATAGTAGTTATAGAGCCAAAAGCAAGTAAATATAGATTTGTTTTAGCATGATAAAGCTTAAGGCCTAAGGTGTAGGAGGGAAGGCATAAGAGGGAAGGCAGAAGGATGATGACAGAAGAATAGAGAGCACAAAGGAGTGATATGCAATTCCCTTTCATGCATTTCATCATCTGTGCTCTCTATCTTCTGTCAACAACATCACCAACACCTCCTCCTGTTGATGTAAGATGAATAAGAGAGAACATCATATTAAAAAGAGAGAAAAAAAGGTGACACACAAAACCATATTAACATGAGAACTCCAAATAGCTTTTGAGCTTATGAGAGAAAGAACTGAGAGATATATGGTCCTTTCCTTCTTGCTTATCTAACAGGAGGAAGAGAGGTATTTGACACGGAAATATGTGTCTCAAATGGCTCTATTTATAGAGGGGAACTATTGCCTAATACCTTCCCTTACAACCGTTCTTTCCCTACAACAACTAAACGGATATTAATAAACCATTTCTTGCGTTCACACATCCCACTTAATTCCCAGTATATTATCACCTTCTTATTATGCGTCAATTATGTCATGTCAAATGGACCTGCTAAATCAGTGTGTTAACTTGATACGTAAAGAAACGACAAACGCTACATGACAAACAATGTTATCTTCATGGAATGTACTCACCGACGTGCCATGCAAAAAAAAAAAAAAAAATTATGATCTTACGTCCAATGGGAATATGGTTAAAGCATTTCTTATAATAGATTTGAACAGTTTCCTTTTTTGACTAGTCATTAGTTTTGATCCATCTTTGATTTTGATATTCACGTTGGGCTACTTGCAGGATCCGGTTCTGCAGTATATAGGTTTTTTATTACGTTAGTCTAGAACACGTAGAACTTTAATTCAAAAGTCACAATTTGTCAAAAATATTTGGTAAAGAAAAAGGTGGTCACTGTAGGAGTTATGATTGCATTGTGATGAACAGTACTATAAGGCTTTGCAAGTTCGTTGGAAGACAGGATATGATGATATAGCACGGGGGAATCTATTGATTGATTTTCTTCAGTCTGTGTTCTTTGCCATTATTGGTATAAAAGCATCAAAGAACATTACAGTCCCCACTTGTAATGTTCTTTAAAAAATTGTTTAACAATTTAGTTTAAGTCGTTTGGAAAATTCTCAGCTAAACTTTAAAAAGTTAATATAATGGTTGGAAGAATAACAATTCTTTTGGACTGTAGATCTATGATCTGTCACCCAATTATTTCCATCAAATTAAGATGCGGTTGCAGATGAGTAATATTATAATTAACTCGTGAAATATATAGATGAACCGTGAAATGTTATATATGGCTGGTATAAACTGCAAATAGAAACTTGATCGTTTATCTATGTAGAGGTGATAAAAGAAATGGAAATTTTCCAAAGGTGTAATTTTGTTGAGAAATCCTTAAAATGAGTAAAAAAATTATTTTTTATGTAAATGGATAATTTTTTTATTATATTTTGATAATTCAAAATACATAATAATATTATATAATATAAGGATTTCTATATCAAATATATATTAAAAAAATTACTACTAAAATTTTTAGATAAAATATAAATTTTTAATCAATTTTATAAAATATGCTACAATAACATGATTTAATCCAATAATCTATTCATAAAGAGAGTAAATGACTAATGCGAGTTGAGAAGATGCATGAAGAGAATAATAGAAAGATGTCATCATTTTCAACTGAAGTTAATAAAAACGTATGGGGCGGCGACAAGTGGCATGTGACATGTGATTATCACCATGGCATTGCCTCACTTTCCATTGCCATATCTATTCATCATTTTTTCTATCTCTTTCGTTTTCAATGTCAACTTGTTCAAGTTCTACAACTCTTTATTTGATGTCATTCATTATATATATATATATATATATATAATATTTCAAGTAAACTCTATCATTTTCATTAAGTATTATTTATAGAAATTTTTAAGTATTAGCTAATATCCAAGAGGTAGATGCATTGATAGCAGAAAAATAATTATGTGAGCATTAATAAACCTTCTCTTAAAACCAATTTAGAAAGTCTTATCCTATTATAATAGTGGGATGTGATCACTTTTTTAGATTGTGTATAATAAGAATAGATCTAAAAAATATTTTCTACACTAGTATAGTACAATATAAGTCTATAAATGTTAAAGTTTTTCTTTCCTTCAGCAATGCATTTATATCTTTGTTCACATTTTAATTTGTCAACCTTTGTTCCTGTTCTATGATGTTTTGAGAAAACTAACCACAGTATTATGTCGAGGTGCAAAAATATATTTAGTAATTAAAAATTTAAATGTAATCTAAGGAAATAAAAAACTGTTTGATTATATATATATATATAATTAAACTTGACAAGATTAGAGATTATCATTGTGTAAATTATTTTAATTATAGTAAGAAAACTAAATACATTTTATGAAGAAATATTTTGTATTAAACATATATATTGGAATATTTGATGAATAGTGAAAATTTAACTAAGAAAACCTTGACAAAATTAAAGAAAGAGAATTTTGAAGAGTGTTCTAGTGTTCTCCAAATTTGGAATGCATAAAAGGTATTCTCCAAAATGGGAAAAATCTAGGTATTGTCTGCCATGTCGCTGACAGATAATAATGCACAAACCAATTATTCCCCAAAGCATGGACTCACCCACAATTCCTACCACCTTTTCATTATTTTATTTCCCACAGAATAACACATCTCTTTCAATTCTAAATTGCCACTGCTGCTACATAAAATGCATATAATATATATTGGATCTTATGATTTTCAAATAAAATTAAGTACAATTTAACATTGAAAAACAGTAATATCCTAATTTCCTAAAAAATGTAAAAGTAAATTATTGAAACTACTATTATTGAATTTACTTAGTTTCTTTTATTAGTTAAAGCGTCCATCAAGAATAGTCATTTAATTAATTTGTTATGGTCCTATATTTTTCTCAGCTTTTTATTTTATTTTGAAAAATAAACATTAAATTAGTTGCTAAACAAGAGTTCTGTATAAATATTTTTATTGTTTGAATTAATAAACAACTATATCTATATAAAGAGAGATGATTTGATATTTAATGATAAAAAATATTAATAAACATTTTTTTAAGTTAAAAAACTCGTATAAAACGATAACAGCTATTTTTAATATTATTTTTATTAAAATATTAATCTTACAAAACCGATTTAATAAAAAGAAGGTTATATTCATTTATATATTATAATTTTAATATATTTTTATTGATTGAAATCTTCAACAGTTCTTTCTCCATTTCTTTCTATAAAAATTAAAATGATTATATTAAATAAACGTATTTTAAAAATTATTCTTCAAAAATTTTAAAGAATTTTTTTTAAGTAGAAACGTTTTTAGTAGTTATTAATTACATATATTTATTTTAGTAATTTACGTATCCTTTTATCTTTATTTTTTAACTTAAATTTTGATATATTTAAAAATCGAATACTAAAATTTTAAAATAGTTATTTTAAATTTAAAATACAATTTGTATTTTAATTCAAAAATTATAAATTTTTATGATTTTTACTTTTTATCACTGAATTGAAATTAAGTGAAAGGATTTTTACTTTTTCTTTTTATACTCTAAATTTCACTTTTGTCTCTACATAATTCTAAAATAATTGGGACTAATACATTATATTACAACATTTAACCTATTCCTCTATTTTTACTTACAATATATATAATAGATGTTGACTAAGATTTCTAAACTTAAACAGCATCGAAAAAAAAAGTTATAGACTCAAACGTTGTTTAGTTATAGCTTTCCAAAAGACAAAGCGTATAAGTTGTTTAAGTTCGTGAAAAAATTGAATTCGACTTTTTATATAAATAATTAAAAAATCTAGATGTATTCATAATAATGATTAAGCTATAAATCTCTCATGTGGCAGAGTTAAAAATGGGATTTTTTTTGGCTGCTGGATCATTGGACTTACCACATCAAAACTGGGCTTCTTATATTTTTCTGACGGGTTGTTCCTGCACCTCCATAGTAAAGGTGAATTACAAATTTATTCTTTTAAAAATATATTTTAACCCAATTTTATCCTTCACCTCCATGGTTGCTTTTTCACCTTCATGGTTGTTTCTTTTTTTTTTTTTTTTCTTTTTTTTTTCCTTCATCTCCTTTTTTTCTTTTTCTCCTTTATGTTTTTTTTTTTTTTTTTTTTTTTTCCAATTTGTATAATCCACAATCTATTTATGACTTGGAGATCATGGTAGTTAAATCTGTAATTATCTTCCTTCTTTGTATTAAAATTTGTAAATCCCTAACTTATTCATGACTTGGGGATCATGGTAGTAAATCTGCAACTGTTCTCCTTCTTCATTTGGACAAACCCAAACCTAATTTTATTCAATGCAATTAAAGTCTGACTTTATTTATATGTGTTGTTACTATAACACCATCCAATCATATTGTAATTAAAATTAAACAAGAGTATCTTCTGTTGCACACTTATTTTCATTTCAATCCAATCTCAATTTAAATAAAGAGTCTATTATGTTTCTCTATACCCATTTCAAATGAAGAGTCTTTTTTTCTCCTCTACACTCATTTCATTTCAAATGAAGAGTCTCTTAGATTGTTATGCTAAAGAATCTCTTAGATTGAAAATTCACTCATCTTTCTTTCCTGATTGGTTTCATTTCAAATTCAATTAAAATAAAAATTGAATTAAGGCAAATGAAGAGTCTATGTTGATTTACTCATCCTTCTTGATTGGATTTCATTTCAAATTCAATTAAAATAAAATTAATTTAATTTAATCAAGACACTTTTAACTATTTCTTCCTCTTCCTATCAAACTCTAAAAATCTCAGTCACACATCTAAAATCATTAGAGTATATTCATAAGATTTTCTTCCACTTCTCCTTATTTATAACTCATTTATTTTTTTGACAAAAATGTTATTATATATATATTTTAAAAAAAAGTAAGATCTACCATTCCTAATACCATTTAACTACCTTGTTGTGGATTGTACAATCTGTAATTATTGAACTTTTTTCTATGAATTGCAGACATAAGTCATGAAATTCTGATTTCAGACTTGCGGATTGTGTAATCAGCAATTCATTGAAAAAATTTCAATACTGCGGATTGTAAAAATTATTGCGAAGTGTACAATTCGCTGATTGTATATTCTGTAATTCAATTAAAAAATTCAATTAAAAAAAAGATTAATAAAATAAATAAGAAGTACGGAAGTAAGGGGATAATCTCGCTATTTCACTTATTTTTTTTTATAAAAGAAATGTGACTTAATTTATCTTGCATTCAGAAATATCCTACAAATTGAATAACGTTTGTGGTTTTAATTGTTTTAATTAACCATTCGTAATAAATAAAATTTAAAAAGATACATTGAACAAGTAACATAATGATACGTTACATTTTACAATATTCGTATATATAACATAATGATACAGTAGTCTCTTTTGTTACATACGCCACATTTTCACAAATATTAAGAAGCAATTTAGTCAGTTTAATCAATAAATTACTATGAAAGTAAACCACAATTCAGTTAGGTGTATCTTTATGGTCTGAAAAGTAATTTATGTTATTTCAAGTTAATTCAACTTTAAAGAAAAATAAAAGACAACCTTAAGATAAATAAATTAAGACAATAAAAATATATTAGTGTAAAATAAGAAAGAGAGAAAAAAAATCCAAATTTAGAAATCTAATCTATAAATATTTAAATTCATATTATTATCCAAATCCATATTTTTGGATTTTAAATTTAATTCGTTTAATTGAATTGGATTAGTTATATATTGGATAACCTTTTAGATTCAAGACAATCTCACATATGTGGAGTCAAGTGAGTTCAAGTCCATATCAAGTATAGACACAAGTTGAGCCTAGTGAGTCTAGGCCCAGGTCGAGTTTTGTCGATCTAGGTCTAGGTCTAGTAAAGTTAGTTAGGTCCAATTTGAGTCGAGTCGATCAGGTTAGGTCGAGAGCAGTCAAAGCCAGCCTGGTCTCAAGTGCAATTTGGACCTAGAGTTGAGTCAGTCTAGATCCCGATCAAGTTTAGTTAGTTCAGGTATAGGTCAAGTTATGTTAGTTAGTTTAGGTTGAACTAAGTGGGCCCGACCTATATCAAGTCAAGTAGGATCGAGCCTAAGTCGAGTGTAGTCAACCCAGGCCCAGTAGTCAACCCAGGCCCAGATTGAACAATGTTGACCTAGGTTAAACATAGTCGACCCGACCCAGTTTAAGTCGAGTTAGCCCAAGATGCCTAGATTGAGCCAGGTCAATCTCCCCAAGAGCGAGCCAAGTTGGCTTAGGCACAAAGTTAAGATTATTCGATTAGGCACAGGTTAACCAAGTAGACTCAAGCCCAAGTCTAGTCAATTTGGCCGAATATAAGTGGAGTCAATCCAGTTAAGTTAGTCTGAGAAGAAGTAGAGTCAATTTGATTCGGACTCATATCGAGTAGAGTCGACCCAAAATTAGGTCAAGCAAAATAGGTTCAAACTTAGACAATATCGGGATAGGCATGACCAAATCTGGTCAAGTAAAGCTGAATCTATGTTTAACCAATAGATCTAGCCTACATTATTAGGTCGATACCATATTAAAGTGGTTGGGTTGATCTAAATCAAGTTGTATAGATCCATCCCATATCAAATTTAATTTAATTCACGTGAATTTAATTCAATTTAAATTAAATTAAAAAATCAAATTAATTTGATTTAATTAAAACGAATATGAATTTTAGATTCATTATATTTTATAAGGTATGAAATAGAGCAGGATTGAATTTTGAAGTAATCATCTTGTGTGAAACTTAATCCTATAAAGTTTTATATTAAATTAATCCTAATTAAATTTCCTTCTTGTTTCGATTTTTACTTTATTTAAATTATTTATTTTTAAACAATCGCTTACTCTTTTTTTAATATATATTAAATTGTAATAATTACGCATGTAAGATTTATTATTCGAGGATGATGGTGAACTTGAGATTTTTACTCGTCCTATACAATAAGGAGAAACAATATAAGACTGAATTTGATTTTAAAATATAATTAAATTAAAATAATTTTCAACTTATATTAATTTAAATTTGAATTTATTTGCTCTAAAATATATTTATTCACAATCATGATTAAAATAAAGTTTTTAAATACTTATTATAAATTCACATAAATTTTAAATATATAAATTAAAATATATATTGGAGACCCAAACTTAAGTTTGTTTTTTTTTTTTTCCTTTTATCTATCAACATTTCTTCATTTTTTTCACAGCATCTTCTTTGCATCTTATTGTCTATCTTTTCTTTATTCATTCCTAAATATTTATTATATTTTTTTTATCAATAAGTTCTATTAACTAGGTAATTGATTATAAAACATTTATAGAATAACTCAAATTCATTTATACTAAATTTCTTTTTACTATATTTTTATATTTATATTTGATTGTTTCGAGATTTCTTTGGTCCAAGACTTGAAACATATTATTATTTAATTTATGTTTTGATTATTTTAGTGATATTTCTTTAAAAGTGTAGTGTTGTGAACACTGTGTTTGTATTTACTTTAAATTTGGATATTGAGTTTAAGATGGTAAATTTAAATTGTAGTGATTATAGTACATAAATTGTGTAGAATATAAAAAAATTGATTTAATTGAAAGTAATTTGAATTATATCCTTTTACAGTAAATTTTTAACTTGATTTTAAGTGTTAAATAGATAGTCATATTTTGTTTGAGAAGATATATACATAAATTGAATTAAAAAATAATACTATGTTAATATTTGAAAATAGATAGGAGTGTTAGAGTTTATAGTTTTGAAATCTGGATCAATTTTGCAAAATATGTTGATTTATTGTTTTTTATATTTTTTCAAGCGAAAATCATATTGATTTTTTCTGAAATATATATTTTAGTGATTTTTTTCTATTGTTCAATGAAAATAAGTCGTTCAAGTAATAACTATTTTTATTTTTATTTAAATATTTTTAAAAAATTAATTGGCCAATGTAATTGATGGAAAACATTTACTATTGAAAACTTATTTAGAATTTAATTCTATAAATTTATGATCTTTATTTATGGAATTAAATTATTTTTAAAGAAATTAATTTTAATTATTTTTATACTCCATCATACAACTTATCTGAATTTATTTTTTTAGTAAAGACTAATTTGATTTGTAATATATTTTATTGTTTAATTTTATTTAAATTATATTTTAAGATCAAATTTTATTTAAGTTTATATTTTTAAATATTGTTTTAAATAGTCTTATTTAAAATTAAAAAATAAAAATAAAAAGCATCCATATATATCCACAATTATAAAATAATTTATAGGTAGTTTTTCAGTAAATACCCAATAACTAAGAAATGGGATATAACATATTAATAGTACTCGTCATCATCTAAATATGTAGGTATCTCTAATCCCTATCCTCTGTTTAGGGATGGATGTGTGGAAGCTACCCCTTATTTATATTAGATACTAATTGAATTAGGACAAATATATTTTTAATACATATAAAATCATCATGTGAAAACTTGGAAAGTCCTAATTTCATAAACATATATCAAAATCATTAAATCTAATAAATATATTACGTTTAATCAATTTGAGCGATATTATTAAAAACTTAAATATTTATTATAATTAACAAGTACTACATACACAGATACACATTACATTAAAAGCATTAAATTGTTTATTAACTTTGGTAAGAAAAATTATTAAGAGTGAAAAATAAAAAATACATTATATTTAAAAAATATTAATAGCAATATTATTAATTTTAATTACATATTTTTAATAATATAATAGTCAATATCTCAAAAGAACATTTTATATTTTAAAGTTCATGTGATAAACTAATTTTAATATATATATATATATATATGCGTATTAATGTATGTATAAAGTCACTAATTTTTACTAATTATATATACATTGCTTGATAGTATATTTTTCATATATTTAAATCTATATCACGTTGAATAAATATATCTACATTTATTAAATATAATAAATATATTATATTTTATCAATGTTTTTTAATACCGTGTAGCTACAACAAAGATAGTCTAGTGCATGCTGCCCAATCATCAATACTGTCAGACTACTTCATCAAATTTTCATCAATTTAATGATATTAAAATTATAATTAATAAATACAAGATACACTATATTAATAGCATTAGATTATTTTAGTAACTTTCCTAAGAAAAAACTATCAAGAAGTATTAATATTTTTAGTATTTTTTTTATTTTATGCTTTTTCATATATAGTGTAATACATATTTAATAAATATAATATCTGGTAACATTAGTAGTTTTAAGTACATATTAGTTTAGCAAATACAAATATTAATGCATTTATTATTGATTAAAATTAATTTAATACTTTAATTATTATTTTGAAATACTTTAATACTTTACAAATAGAATGATTAATACTTTATAAAAAAATTATTTAAAGTAGGCATTATATACATCAACAAACATAAATATTTCGATATTTTATATAAAACATACATATATATATATATATGAATTTTTAATCTTTCGGTATTAAGATTTTTAATAATGAATTTTAATATATATATATATATATATAATTTCTAACAAAAATTTATACATTTATTAAATCTGATATATCTATTATTATCAATAAATACTTAAATCATATCATTATTATGAATATAAAAGTTTTTCCTGTCTGATAAAAGACAATAAAAATATTTTATGACGTAATATTTTTTAAAAATTAATAAACATTTTTTTCATCCTCATAGAAATAATTTTTCTGCTTATAATTCACGAAAACGAACGGTATTTTTTTTTTTTTTTTTAGAAATTTAAATAAAAACCATATTTTTTTAACTTTTTTTTAAATAAAAAAAAAATAATTTTTTTTTTTATAATTTATAAAAATTAACAGTATTTTTTTTTTTTTTTTGAGAAATTTAGATAATAACCATATTTTCTAAGCTTTTTCGTAAATCATAATAAATGAGAGAACTGTTAATAGCACACTTTTTATATGTTTCTCCTAACACATTCATTATTATTAAAATATAAAATCAAAAGAAAAACTCATTTAATAAATTGCAGAGACCTGCAAAATTTATAATTTTTAATAAATTTTCTACATATTATTTTAATAAATTATTTACATTTCTATCTTAACAAATTCACTCCTAACAAATAATTTACCTAACATTGAGAATGAAAAATTTCATGTAGTAAACCTGAAGTCCCACATCGAGTTTTCCAAAAGTTAGAGTTTAGTGGCTTACGATACTGTGCACAGACAAACGAAAACAGTTATCAAACACAAAGCAGGATGAACTTTTATACAAACATGGAACTCAAAATTAAGAATTTGAAAACAGATCTAACATCAATAACAGAAACAGAGAAAAGAGTAAGCAAAGTAGCATAAAGGAGATTGCAAAAACTCAAAATTAAGAATTTGAAAACAGATCTAACATCAATAACAGAAACAGAGAAAAGAGTAAGCAAAGTAGCATAAAGGAGATTGCAAAAAGCAAACTAGAGGAAAGGGAAGAAGCATCAGAAATCATAGGAATGGGCGGAATTGGGAAGAAAATGTACATCCAATCACTTGAGTTTTCATTGCTTCCCAATCAGCCCATTCCCACAAATTCTGATTGCTTCAATCTCCCATTCCCAGCTCTTTGTTCATTTTATCTTACAACTCATTCACCACTTAGTCCAACTCCTTTATATAACAAGCCTCATCCCTAGGTCACCTTCTTCAAAACACCACTTTACCTAAAGTTAAAGGTTTAAAGCTTCGAGATTCCCTCAACACAAATGTATGGTTGGTATAAAGCATCTAGGTGAGAGTGGGGTTGCAAAATTAGTGACCTCAGACTTACTATCAAACATATAGTGTGCATTTTTTCATATATATTCTTGTCTAGAGGATTTCTTTTAAAAAGTAATTCTCAAGCGTGGAATGAAGTGATTATTTGCAAATATCTACTGCTGTTATTGTTATATAATGAAAAGTTGAGGAATTTGTTCAGGGAAAGTGAAGAATCTGAATGGAAATCACTTTACTAGGGAACCAATTGGGATACTTGCCTTTGCAATCCGTTTTAAAGAACGGATTCCAAATTTCTCCCACTTTATCCATAAAGTGATTCTTTCTTTTTGCTCTCTTCCTTTTTACTTTTTATTTTTCTTTTCCATGTTATTTTAGCCTGTCCAAATGTACCTATCTTCTCCACTTTTTTTAGTGCATCATAATTTTGATTTTGATAGAAATCATGGAACTGTTTTTAAACCCTTGAACGTGAACAAGATGTATGGTTAAATTAATTAGAACTACATTTCTCACCAGCATATATGCTTTTAACTAAAAAGTTTGGTAATTAATCAATTTTCTAAATTCTAAACAGGTAAGATTCTACCACAAATGTTCGCTTTGTAATTGGGCTGCATAAAACGCAGCAAGTAATGCAAAGTTCATCAGCAATAATCAATTTCACACTCAAACACAGAATTTCTTTGCTGACAACTTTCATCAACTTGTATAATCCATGCCATGCATCTCCAAAATTCAAGAATGAGCCAGTTAAAATATCGCTAGTCGTAATTTCGTGCATGATAATTACTAAAGTGCTCTCAGATGAAGTGAACTATGCAAATAGTGTCAGCTATAACCAATTTTGAAATTAAATTTTGATGTAACACCATTCCAAAAGGGTCATTGATGGTTTCAGCAGATAATATATAGGATGTTCATACACGAAGATGTCCAAGTATTTTGATAAGGTAATGTTTTCCAAAAACAGAAAAAGGATGGAGGAATTATTTGATAATAATTAATAATGTAAATTGTTGCTCTAGTTCTGCAAGAGAAGACATAGTTTTGAAGCACAGCATGAATTCATTCCTCACCCCTGTGGTTCATCCTTAAGTTCACTGCATTATGACAAGACATTGATCTTAATAACTTTGATTTCAACATGTGAAAGAAGGAAAATAAAAGGGTATTTTGCATTGGTGTAAAATGTGTATGAAACACTATGTTCATGATATAGTACTAACAATGTCCCTCTTACCTTGGGATGAAAATTGTAAGGCAATTGATCTGAAGGCCTAACAAAGGGAGGCTGCATCATGTTGTTGGGTTGAGGAATCAGCTGGTTTCCTGCCCCCAAACCCTATGAAGAAAACAAAAGGAAATTCCATTAATTTAACTAAGCAAATTAACATATTCACAAGTCAGAATAGCAATTTTCTGAGATTGATTTGAATTTAATAGATGGCAGAAAGTTATGCCACATATATAAAATTAAATCCAATTTACTTCATACTTACTCTGCCCATATTCATCACATTCCTAGGATTTCCCATAAAACCAGCTTGGTCAGGCAGGGCAGCTTGGCTTGAACGCCTTCCTTCTGCAATGTTTCCAGCAGCATGCTCTTCCTGCTACAACAAGTATACCTCAATTATAAATTTTCTAAAACTGAATAAAATAACCTATTTACTTGTTTACCTCAGAATAATCTTTTTGTATAGTAGTGCTAAATAATAACTTAAAAACTCCATTATATACTAAATATTTACTTTTCTAAACAAAAGATGGTGAACTAAGGAAGTCACTGAATGAATAGAAATGGAAAGTGCAAACAGGAAATGGAAGATGAAGAAAAGAATGGAGATACCTCAGCACCATAAGCACAGAAATTTTGGAGGTTATCTGGGACAATATCAGTGAGGAAATGCATGGCATCATTTTGCATAATAACCTTTGCAACGTCACATGGCTGCACAGTACTCTTGTTGCTCTCTTCAGCACGCATCCATGCACGAAAAGTCAGCTCCTGGATGAAAATCTCACATGCTTTTGACATCAGCATGGGAGTTTCAGCACTCACCATCTGCTTCCCACACAAACATTCCATCATCAGTTGTTGCTTACACATGTTGTCTCAATCACATAATGTAATCACAACAACATTGTTTGAAAAGAGTAACAATTATAAACACTTGACTTTTATATTGATCAATAATGGATATCAATTATAAACTACTAAACAGAGAATGTGGTAGAATCAGAACTATAAAACCTGCACATCTGCGTCTGTTTTCATGATCCTTCTGATTCTAGCTAGCGGCAACTTGTGCTGACTCTTAAATCCTGCCAATTACATTGTAGCAAAATACGTATACCATTAAATCAAGCGGTTAATTGAAATGTACATTTGAATACAATGGAACAAAGAAACATAGTGTATTGTTTTTAATATATTATTATTAGTTTATCACTTTACATATATAATATCACAGTTTAGAAAAATGTTATTAAAAACCTTCAGCAGCTTGAATATCCAACAACTGCTTATCCCAGAAGCATCGGAGTTTCCCCTCCTGCTCTCACATGAAAAAAATATATATATAGTAAATAGTATGCACATTTTAAATTAATTTATCATAATAAATTCTATTTAACTTCAAAACAAATAAGTGTGGTGATTGAAGTAGAAAGGGAATCACTTTACCTGTATGTTTTCTGGATAATATTGAGGCATTGGATATGGGGGCATTGCCATGGAATTTGATAACACATTTGTTGAAGCTGAATTGTTGAAATCCATTGGTACATTGAAAGTGTTTCTCCGCTAAATTTGTCAAGAAAAAAAAAATGTTATTTTCTAACAAAATAAACAAATGTGGTTGAAACAAAGTAATTGGAGTTTACACTAAATCACTTTACCTCTCTATCTTTTTCTTGATGATAATGCAGTATAGGACAAGACATCAACATAGAATTTGACACCAGATTTGATGAAATTGATTTACCACGGAAATCCATTGGTTGATTGCAGTTTCTTCCCTGCATTATCAAGAGACAATTCTTTGCATGAACACATTTTTCTCATTAAAAAAAAAATACACAGAAATCAATTATTTTTAAACATTTCATCAACATTTAAGATTTTTTTTCTGTCTATTCTTATCACTTCATAACACTTATAAAATTTATATGCGTTTTCTATCTTTAAGTATCATCTATGTATTATTTAATATTTTAAGGTGTTAGAGTAGCATTTTCTTTTGAAAAACCAACATTTAATGAATTGTCTATTTTTCTAAAAACAAAATTTAGGTTGACGCGTCTTGAATATATGGTATGTGCAAATTTTCCACCCCACAAAATATTCTAAAACAACAAAACAAAAAACTTTAAAGATTAAGGCCACGAAAACATAGTAAAAACCAAGTCAAAATTGAATCCTATGAACAACGCAAAAATTAATTGGGGTTTAGCAGAAATCACTTTACCTGTCTATCTTCTTCATTATATTGAGGCATTGAATAAAAGGGGTTTGACATGAGATTTGATACCATATTCGATGAAGCTGAATTATTATTGAAATCCAATGGTAGAACGAAATTGCTTGCCTGCAAAATTTGTTAAAATAATTCATTTTCTTTTTTGGGAAAATCAAATGATTGACTAAAACATGTAAATGAAGTTTAAATGGAATCACTTCACCTCTTTATGTTCTTGAGTATACTCCAACCTATGATAAGAGGGAATTGGTACAGAATTTGTTACCAAATTTGATGGAACCAAATTGCTGCTGCTGCTGCTTCTCTGCTTAATTTGTGATCAATAAAAGTGATTTTTTAGGGAATAAGTACGTGTTTGGAACAAGTAAATTGAGTATGAATGGAAAAGCACTTAACCTCTGTGTCTTGACGAAATTGAGGCATCACGTAAGGGGACTTGGACATGGAATTTGTGAGCAAATTTGATGGAACTGAATTGTTATTACAATCCAATGGTAGATTGGAATTTGCCTGTTTAATTCATAATCAAGATAAATGAAAAATCACTTTTCAAGAAAAAAAGCACGATTGATCCAAACACGTATCAAGAGTATATACATGGAATCACTTAACCTCTCTATCTTCTTGAAGATACCGAGAAACTGAACAAGAAGGTATCAACACGGAATTTGGTAACATGTTTGGTGAAGCTGAATTACTAGTGAAATTCAGTGGAGTGAAATCACTTATATATCAAGCTAATACCAAAGAAACAAGTTTTTAAATAAAATTTGTCAATTATAATTTTTGAAAAAAATAGGTATATATGTCTTGGGATTTAAAAAAGGAACATAAACATTAAATGCATGTAAATTCTATTATCTTTATTTGCATTTATTATATGCTAAAACATTAATTATATTTCTTTTCCTGAGTGTGAGTGTGAATGCAGGGGTAATGTCTAAATTTAAAGTTGCTGTACATGCATTAAAATATTTTTAATCTTTTAATAAATATATTGCTTTATTTAAGATGCAGATAATAATTAATTTAAGAATAAATTAGAAAGAAAAAAAATTAATGACTTATTTGAAAATGATAATAGTTTGGTTTCGAAAAACTAGCTCAAAATCTGGCTACAAGTTGAAAAACTAGTTGGTAGCCTAATGTTATTAAACTAAGTTATTAAATAATAAGCGCTTAGGAAAAAAAATTGAGTTTGAGTGATTGAAAATATAAAATGATAAATATAAAAAATATGGCATTTATTATATAACTTTTTTTTTCATTTTATTGTTAAAATACAATTTGAAGTGTTTATAATATTTTTTTTCAAAATTATTTTTTAACTCTTGATTTTTTTTTTTGTAAATGTATAATTAAGTAGATGTAATATTTTGGTTATACTAATTAGTGTATTGACTAAAAATAAGTAGTCAAAACATAAACCCATTCTATAAAAGAAAATAAATATCTATTCTTATCAATTTCTTGAAATGAAACAATGAATTAATTGATATTATAAATAATATGATAGTTAAAACAAATAGTACAATATAAAAAATGAAAATGCTAAAAAAAATAAATATAAGTGAACAGATAACTTATCTTATTTTAGAAAAAAAATGTAAAAGAAATTTAATAAATATTTAAAAATAAAATAAAAAATAAATATAAAAAAGAATTAACATTTAAAAAATGTTATTTTAAGTAGTGTCTAAAACAACATTAGAAACTATTAAAAAAATTGTTTATCAAACATTATTAATAAGATTAACAAGTTTTTCCGGTAGTAAAAAAATTAAAACTAGCTCAAAAGTTTTGTCAGATAAAACCAATAACAGTAGATTTATTTATTTTTAGAATATCAAATTTGTAATTATTATGAACGGAAGAAGGAAATGGATTTCCTCAATTATAAATGTTGATATTTTAGTTGTAAGAGTAGAGAAGGGAGATAATGGCACTTTACATATTCATAAACTTGTGTTAATCCACATTAATCATTAATTAAAAAATTTAATATTTTGAAAATCAAAAACAGTCATTAATATGATGTAATTATTCACTGTTCACAAATATAATTACCGTCAAATAACTGATATTTGAATAAATATTTTGATAATATATTATACAGTGTATTAAATAGCAAGTTAAAAAAAATACAAGCATTCAGAGTTAGATAAAAATTAACATAAAATAATCATATTATACGTTTCATGAAATATAAAATTATTAATTAAAATTTAAATAGTAATTCTTTTACATATATATTTTTTGTACAGGACCACAGTTTCATGTAGCTGAGATATTTGTTTGAAACAGTAAAGATTAATACGAACAATTTAATAAAACATGCTCTGACTTTCTTTTATATAATAATGAGCATTAAAAGTAGTTTTTTAAAGAATTAAATCAAAGTATTTTTTTATTTAAATTCAAATTTATTAATTTTGACTAAACTTACATCTTTTGACTGGGTTCTGTATCTTTTGTCGGTTTCCCAATACGAGAATGGTAAGTTTCTCAGTTGAATTAATAAATCCAAATCTTATTATTTTTCTCATCGGTAAAATTCCTGAAATAAAGATAGGATAAGATTAAATTAAATTATTTTGAAAATAAATAAATAATGTAAATTATATCATTCTAAGATTGGGACATGTTACAAGTAGTGTTGGCACTTCAGTCTTTTATTAATTATTAAAAAATAAAGTTGGATCTTTAAATCGAATAAGTAAAATAAATAAAAAATGTCATTCTCAACTTTTATTGATAAAAGTAATTCAACAGAATAACTCTATCAACATGAATTTAAAAATAAGTTATATTATAGTATTAGATTTCTTCTCGCAAGTAAAATTTGTTTAATATGTAAATGATGTGGAACAAATTTTAAGTAGATGTATTATTTTGATTTGTGTCTTTTTCTAAGATCATACTTTTTTTTTATCAGTATTAAAAATCATATTTTAAAATAATTTACACGTCAAATTAACATAATTTAAATCAAATCTTGAAATTGTAATTATAAAATTTCTATCATGGTTGTTTATTTATATTGTAGTAATTATCATCACAAATTTTACACTCAAACTTCATCTAAATCTCTATTTAAAAAATCAATGAGTTACTTATTGCACCCATCTTCTCCTTCTTTTCCGTACAATAATCATTTTAAACATTTTTTATCGAAAATTATTTACCCTACATAATTATTTAAATAATTTATTTATCTTAAGTTTATAGGTCTTGTAATATCATATAAATTCATTTTCTATATAAAGGTTTATTTACTCAAATGTTAAAGTTAATAAAATAAATATTTTACTTAATTTTATAAATCTTACTATAACTTAATGCTTAAAATATGAGCACACAAAACTTCTATGTCAGTCTTAAAATACTACTGAAACATGCAATATCATCGGTTATCTTACAAAATATAATTAACGTATTCTTTTTAAATCAAAAACGAAACATTTGACTAGTTTAAATGATTAATGTTTTTAAACATTGAACACTATGTATACGTACACAGATTTTTAATTCAACTTCTCACCCATTTATTGTGTTAACAAAGAATTCCAATACTTTCTAAAAGATATAACTTAAATAATTACATTCCCCTACTAACATCTAATTTAGATAAAACTGGTAAAAACATTAACAACAATCCAATCATACTTAATAAAGTATTAGGCAAGAAATACTCCTGAACTTTATATGATATGATATTTTAATTTATATAATTAGATTATTAACAAAGTTATGTTACTCGCAAACTGGATCAGATTATCATTTTAAGTATATATTGCAGTTATATTTTAGTATAAACTTCATTCAAAATAATAATTAATCATCTTATAAAAAAATAATATGTAATAAACTTCTTAAAACATCAAAACATAAATTTTCAAAGAGATTTTTTTTAACATTTTTACATAAGCGAACTTGAGTTTTGATGTTTTTGAGTGATATTTATAACACTTAAACGTTATAACATCAATAAAAGGGTAAAATATTGATTATCATTACTTAATTAACTCATCTGTCATTTGAACAATGAGAGTTTTATGAGTGACAAGTTTTTCTTCAATCATACTACAATTAAGATATGACTTAAAAGATGAGTTTTATTGCTTTAGCAACTAAATAAATACTTGAGTGATAATGTCTTATCATAATATAAATATCATAACTTGAACATGATTGAAATGATTAATTTAATACGCATCTTATCTCATTCTAATTATTTCAAATGATTTGCAATACTCTATTACATTATTTTGACACTAATTAACCTTATTTTACAATTTTATTTTGAATTATGTGTATCAATATCAAATATCATGTTCAAACATCAACTTTTTAATGAAGTATAAACCGTATTTCATTCAAAAATTTAATTCTGTGAATTTAATCATATAAATTCATTCTAATTTTTATTGGATTGTGTTGTAAGTTTACAACATTTTTAACTATTTTTTCCTACTCAAAAGCAAAATTTGTTACGCAAGAAAAGAAATAACTCCAAAGTCTAACTAAAACTCAAAGACCGCAAAAAAATCTTTAGATAATTTTTAAGAATTCAAACTTATATCAAATTTTTTGTTAAGTAATCTTAGATTCAGTCACTTTTAAGTAAAAGAGTCTAAAACAAGAAAAAAAGGAACAAATACCTCAAAAATCTAAAAATAAAAGATAAAATATTTAACTTTTTTTATAAGCTTTTAAAAATATTTTAATTCATCATTCAATTTAAGCTATATTTTCTATACCAACAAAGGCATGGGTCTTGCCTTTTTTTTTCTCATTTAAACAATATTTTTTTTCTTATTAATTTCTTATAACCTAATGTGTCTCCATTTCCATGCGCAACAAGTGAAAATGATAAATATACCACTCTTAAGATTAGGGATTGACGCAATTTATGTTCGACTATTTAAATTTCAAAGGGATTTACTCAGAGGCAGAAAGTCAATAAAGACAGTTGACCCAAATGTTGCATGGGTGTGGCTGTATACGTGCAACGGCAAGGAATTCAAAACTTTGGTATATTTATTTCTCAATTTATTTATCATAAAAAATTAAATTATTTTTTTAGTAAAATCTAACAAAGGATGGATTTTTTTATTCGTTTTTTCGAAGTTATGGTCAAATGCAATAAACTATTAAATTGCATCTAACAATATCTGAACATGGAATCAACCATATCATGCTCAGGAAAAGAATAAAAAAGCTTCAATGATTTGATTTTTCTTTTAGATAAATAGATAACATATTGAATTGAAAATAACTTCCATAATCCAAATAACCCTGAAAGGTTTAAGTTTACATCAGTTAAATCTATTTGTATTTCATCGAAAAGTCTTATATTAGATAGTTGAATAAAAAAATCTACTTTTCATTTCATGGTTTTATCATATAAACGATATCTATAAGACTTTATATTAATTCAACAATATTCATAGTTTAATCAATATTAACATGATACAAAGGAAATAACTCAGAACAACAAGAAATAAAATACAAATTTTTGGTGATTCTTCAACATTTTTTGTGATCACACAAGAATGTTAGGCAGAAAAAATCGAAAAAACTAAACAAAAAAAAAAAAGAAAATAAACAATTACTTGATGGGATATAACTCATGAGAAGCAACCAGAGCCTTTGAAATCTCAAAAATGAGTCTAGCTTCAAACTCATCACTCTTGTAATTCTTAGACACTTGACGATCAATCTTTAAAGTCTTTTTGTTTCCAAATATGTTGTCGGTGTTCATAGATCTCAACATGAAGTTCATGTACGCACTTTTCAGCTTTGCCAACATCTTCAAAGGTGACCTAACCATCCATGTCAACTTTGGAACTGCCTTGATCCTCCATTGCCGATGTGGGCTTCTTCTAAGCCTAACCATCTTCATTTTCCTTTCACCGGTGGCGGCGCCGCCGTTGTCGAGGCGTTGGTAGCGCCGTCTTCTAAAGTACCTCTTTATGCCACCATATGTTGGCTTAGACAATAGTGAATCTGTTTCCATATTGAAGGAGGAGGAGAACACTTTTCTCTTATGAAAATGATTATTAGGTTTTGTGTTAGAAATTGCACTTTGTTCATGTATTTAAAGGGATTAATTGGCTTGTGAAAGACAAAGTCAACAAACTAAATTTGACCAGAAAATGGTGGGCTTGATCGTGGAAGTCAACATGAATATCGAACAATAATTTTTTTTTTTCAATAAATGATTCCTCCTTCTACTATAACTAGGACTGGGCAAAAGATTTGGACGCAAAATCATGATAAAAAAAGTTGCACCTAGGAGAAATTGATGTTACGGATTATTTGGTTAAGCTATATTTATATTTCAAAACCATATATGTGTATGATATTAATTGGTGTAACAAATATAGAATTGAGTAGAATGAAAGCAAAGAGAAATGTAGTGTCTAGTGCATGAATTTAGTTTTGATTCATGTACTATTGCAATCACGTGGAAATGGAATCAAATTGAGAAAAGTATGGATATGTATACTTTGTGCTAAATAAAAAAATGGTGCATCTAGAAGTTTGGATATGAATATCTGGTTACTTCATTAATACACATCTTTTAATAACATTTTTTTGTGTTGAAAACTTGAAAAGCCGCCATGTTTTCAGTAGTTCATTCATACTATAAAAATATGGATGGTGTTTTCTGCCGCAGGATCACGATTTTCAAAAGTAAGACTTATTTTGCTTGTATAAGCTGAACACAAATATCATATATTCTATGTGATGATAAGTGAAAATAAGAAAAGTTAAAGATTTTTTTTGATCATTTCGATATAAAAATGTTTCATTTAATTTTAAAAGACCTGTATGTTAAATTTTTTATATATTATTCTAACATTGTAGATAAATAATCTATCATATTAATAGAATTATTTTGTTTATTTTTATAAATTTTATATTACAATAATTTTTCACATTGTGTGAGTTTTTTTTTTCTCTCTCTCTCTTTTTTTTTTTTTTTTTTTTAAATTTTTTTCAAAAACTTCCAATAAATTTTTTTTTTTTTTTTTTTTTAATAATTTTTTTAAATTTCCTTTTATTTGTAAATTTTTTATAAT